>VFQS010000069.1_pt1 | contig 146418 bp, 133 predicted proteins | sample 3512361 | NCBI WGS metagenome assembly VFQS01 (sample SAMN10412375, study PRJNA504923) | tailings metagenome | isolation source: Relicate 1 Philex TSF3 active mining | place: Philippines | reverse complement strand
TCGGCCAGCACCTCGGAGCGGTGGCTGTGCAGGGCGATGAAGCCGGGCGAAATGGAGGATGCAGGCATGCAGGCAAAAGGGGGAGCGGGTACAGACAAAGCGAAACCGTGAGACGTCAAGAATAGCCGCAATCTACGCGGGTTCAGGCTCAGTGCATGAGCCACAAACTGCCCATTTTTTAAGCAACACCGCGCAAGCCAGACAGGATGCGCCCTGGCGCAGTTGTTCATGGACTTATCCACACCTTTGGGCACGGGGTTTGGGGATACACTGACCCGCACTTTTCCTGCCCACCATGTCTGAAATCGACCGACTCTACCAATACAAGACCTTGCTCAGCTCACGCCGAGTCATGAGCCGAGAAGACATCCTCAACAAGCTGGAGATCTCGCTGGCCACCTTCAAGCGGGACATCGCCAAGCTGCGTGACCAGTTGCACACCCCCATCGTGTTCGACCGGGACCTGGGCGGCTACCGGCTTGAACAAACAGAAAGCACCGAACTGCCGGGCATGTGGTTCAGTCAGGACGAAATGCTGGCCCTCATGACCATCCAAAGCATGATCGTGCAGCTCGAACCCGGCTTGCTTGGCCCCAAGCTCAAACCGTTTCAAAAGCGCCTGGACGACATGCTGGCCAGCCAAGGGCTGGATGCCGCCACCCTGACCCAGCGGGTCCGCGCAGTCCATGCGGGCAAACGCCGCCTGCCCCTGACCAGCTTTGAGACCCTGGCTAAAGCGACGCTGGAGCGCAAGCAGGTTCAGGTCGAGCACATCAACCGCCAAAACGGCGAAACCGTGCTGCGGGATATTTCACCCCAACAACTGGTGCACTACCGGGACAACTGGTACGTGGACGCCTGGTGCCACCTGCGTGGTGGCTTGCGCAGCTTTTCTGTAGACGCGATTACCCGGGCCACCCTGCTCGACAAAGCCAGCAAAGACATTGACCTGATCGCCATGCGCCAGCAGCTCGATGGCGGCTACGGTATTTTTGGTGGCACCCCCAAAGCCTGGGCACAACTGCGGTTTTCGAAAGCACGAGCCGCATGGGTTGAGCACGAAATCTGGCACCCCGAGCAAAAAAGTGTGCGCTTGGCCGATGGACGCTACGAACTTGTGGTGCCCTATGCCGATGAAAGAGAGCTGCTTGGCGACATCTTGCGCTTTGGGGCCGATGTGGAAGTGCTTGCCCCATCCCGCTTGCGCGAACAAGTGCAGGCTGAAATTCAAAAGATGGGGCAGTTATACGGGCGCTGACGCAGCCTGCGCGACGCTCAGACCTTGGGCCTCCAGGGCAGCCACATAGACATCACGCAAAAATTCACTGGCCACGCACACCCGAATGCACTGCAGGTGCGGCGCCAGCGCTGATGCGGCACAAAACACCTTGGCGGTGATCTCTGCCGCCAACTCAGGCGGGAAAGCGAAGACGCCTGTGCCAATAGCGGGCAACGCCAAGGCTCGAATGTCGTTCTGGTGGGCTGCTTTGAGAGCAGCTTCTATGGCCTGCCCCAAAATTTGGGTTGCATCATCGTGGTTGGTGTAAGAAGCCGCCCGCACATGGATCACCCACAGGTTGGGCAGCTTGAACCCCGGCGTGACCAGGTAAGCACCAAAAGCCAAGGGTGCGAAAGGCTTGCAATACTCTTCCAGCTTGGGGCCTGCGGCGGTATGGATGGCGCCAGCCACACCCGAGCCCAAACGCAAATTGGCATTGGCACTGTTGACCACCGCCTCCATGTCGGCTTGCTTGACGATGTTGCCGACGACGACTTCGATCTTCATATTTTTGCTCCTTTGGAGAAGCGAATCTTGAGCCTTCAAAGGCTCAAGAGATGAGCCTCACCAATTCGTTGTCAATCATGGACATCTTCCATGGCATCGTCCTGTGTCAGCATCCAAGGGCTCAAGGCTCCCTCCAAAACCCACACATAGCCCCTGCGGCTGAACTGTGTGCCCCACTCTGATGTCCAATCGCAAGCAAACGACCAAAGCACTGCATCAGCAGGCCTTTTGGACACAAAGTCTGTCCAAGCAGCATTCAAATGACCAAAGGGCAAATCAGGAACGGCATTCAAAGGGTCTTTGACAAAGCTCGAAGCTTCGACTTCTGCAATCGTTGTCTGACCCAAGAGATCTCCAGGGCGTACCCGGAACACCGCGTCACTTCGGCGCTTGGCCTCACGCTTTTCATTTCTTCGCTCTTTGTAGATGAACCAGATGACAGCAGGCCAAGCGGTCACAACAAGAATTGAACCCAGAGCCGGAGCCACCACTTTTTCCAGAATTTGATCCGTTCTGCTTTGCGCACTGCGCATACTTGCCAAAAGTTGGCTCATGTCAGACTTGGGTCGTCGAGCATTCTGGACATACACCCCGAAACCAAAAACAAGGCCAAGACCCAAATAAATCCACAACCAAATCATTGGTCATCTCCAGCATTGGCTTTGCGGGATGCCCAAGTCGTCATAGCGCCGATGCTGTAGCCCTCTGGCGCGTCCTCGTCACCCACGCCGTTGTGGCGAATCTCTTGCTTGACGACCACGCCGTTTTGCAAGGTCAACAAAACATCGCGCTCATAGGTGCTGCCGTAACCCATGTGCACGTATTCGAGACGCTTGCCCTGGGGAATGCGCAATGTGCCGGAAAACCAATGGGCGAAGACGCGATGCGCAAAACCTGGGAAAACGCTCTCTAGGTCCGCATCTTCACCAGATTTCAGCGTGCCATTTAGGGCGACAAGATAAAGCCGATCATTCAGGATTTCCCATGTGCCCACGTAGCCACGCCAAAGGGCCGTGGATGTTGACTCAAAACCTGGGTCGCGGCCCCCCAGGCTGAAGTAGTTGTTCAAAGGGTTGGTCAACAAAGGGACCTTTTGGCCCTCAAATATCAACTGTTCAGAAATTTGCGCTGTCATGGTCGCCTCCTGATGCATTGTTATTGGAGTAGTGGCTCAGCACATGAGCCAACCGATATATTGCTTAAACAATCAACAAGTGATCTTGATGCGCACGCATTGGATGAACCAGGAATTGAATTCAAAGCTGTACCCAAAAACAGCTCAAAGTCTCACGGTATGAGCCTGTTCAAATGCATGCTTCAATGGTGTACAAAATTTAACGTCTCACATTGAAGGAACAACATGAACAAGATTTTCGGAACAGTGGCTATATTGACCATGGCACTGACCACCAGCGTCTCGGCCCAAACATACTTGGGTAACTTGACAGCAAATCCCTATTTGCCCAAAGCACCACCCCAACCTGCCAACACGTTCAACAACCCCTATGGCGGCTCGCACGACAGCCCCAAGCTTTATGACAGCCAAGGCAACTTCCGCGGCAACCTCAACAGCAACAAATATGACCCTGACAGTGTGGCCAACCCCTATGGTCGGTATGGCAGCAAGTATTCAAACGACAGCATCAATAACCCATATGGTGCAGGCAGTCGGTACAACCAAGACAGCCCGAACAACCCTTACGGCAATGGAATGACGATTATCGGCCGTTGAAGTAGCAACTCCCAGCTAAAAGATTCTGAGGGCTAGAAACATCAACCCTTACTGACAGTCGCCCAATCTGCGGAACTTATATTCATCTTCACGTAGTGAAGTTGCAAATAATTGAAATCACTTTGCCAACAAGCAATCGCACGCGCAAATTTTTCTTGGTCTTGCCGTTCAAAATTTCGTCTCACAAACGCAAGATGTTTGGCAGTGCGAAGAATTCTTTTTTTAGTTCCAGGATCTCCCCATGGCTCCACATAATCCCTAGGCAACCTAAGTGGCAAAACCATTTGATCGCAGAAATCAACCAAGAATTCTCTGCGGTCTTTTTCGTTTAATCCTTCTTTCGCATCTACGCTGTAGCCAAGCATCTTGAGAGGGCTTACATCTGCCCAGTTGTTATCGCCACGATACTGCGAGATGTGTTGTGCTTTTTCATGCACCTTCGCATGCCGAATTTTTTTAGCTGAATCTTTCCACGTTTCTGGAACATATGGCGCGACAGCTGCCAGTCTCTTGGGAAGATTGGCTAAGTCTACCGGTTGGAGTTGAACAGATTTCGAAGACCTTGCAACTGGTACCCCATAAAATTTTTTCACCAACTCAAAAATCCAAACCTGCTCCGCCACAAATTGGGGTTCATAGGGCGACATGATTTCGATGACTTTTCCTGCAAATTCGGCAACAGACTTCTTGTTGGGGCGTTGTGGAATTTGATCAATTAAATCCTCACCCCCAGTTACTGGTTGCACTAATAAGGTCATGATCGTTTCAATGACTGGAACATACTGCCCACCAGTCAAAGCTTTAGAAAAAGCATCTCGATTCAAGATATTTTTTGAATATCTTTCCGACTTCTTGCCCTCCATTGCCGCAACAGCCAAGTTAGCTTCGATTTTCGTCGCTGCAAGATAGCTTTCTTGCAATTTCTTCAAGACAATCTCTTTTGTTGAAAAATCCCTTGAAGCAACCTCCAGGTGCAACGCAAAAATAAATTCTGGCCATGCCACAGGTAAGCCGGCCATATGGATCAAAGAATCAATATCAATGGCGCTGAATGGAGCGGCCTGCATCGGACTTGTACGCACGAGTCACCTCCATCAAATACGGACATAAGTCACATTGAATTCCTTGCACTGCCTGTGTTGCTGCAAGCGGTTGGTAAAGCTGAATGCTTCATTCAGCTCATACCGTTGAAACACATCCAGCCCCCGGCTGAGCACGATCTTCCAGCCATGGTCTGTGGTGATGTCCCGGTCATGCTTGGTACCTGACTTGTCATATTCCCAAGTGAACCGAATGCCAATGCTTGCACAGGCTTCGGCCATTTTCTGGAAATTCTCTCCCTGCTTATCGCCGTTGAATTCATCTTCAGCCGTCAACACATGCACAGCCACTTCGCTCTCTGGGCTGCTGTTTTTACTGACTGTTTCCAGCAGCTCCATCAAGTTGCGTTGCTGATGAAACAACCGCAGGTACGGGTCGGTGATCGTGATCTTGCTGGCACCCGCCACATAGGGGCCAAACAATTTGTCAAAACTCACACCCTTTTGGTTTTCCTGAAACACCAGGTGTTTTTCCTCCAAGTCACGCATCGGCGACTCTGCAGCCCGCTCATCTCGAGTGGGTTCTTCTGCAACTCTGTGATCATTGCCACCAGATTCGACTTGCCTCCCCTCAAACGGCAACTCCACAGTTCCCGATGTTTGACGGTAGTAAGCAGCCGGATACTCTTCCTCTTCCAGCGTCTTGACCAAGTGCTCCTTGCCATCCATCGTGAAATACGAAAAACGAACGGCAGGGTAAGTGGAGTCAATGCGCAGCAACTGGTCCTTGACCCGCTTGCGTCCTTCAATGGCGACACGAAGCACCTCTTCCACTTCCGCATCTGTCGCTTCACCATGTGGGTAAAGAATCTTCATCAAGCCCGAAAACGTCTTGTTGATGCCATCTCGATCACGGGTTGAGATCTCATCCGACAGTCGAAACTTACCTTTGTAGCGGTCAGAAAAGTCGTGGCTACGCAACGACCTCAGTATTTCGGCGATGTAGTCCACCACAAAGCCAAATCCGGCTGAAAACATCTCGCCCCGGATCACGTCAACTTCCCAGCCAGGGATGTAACTGTGCAAACGGTCCAAGAATGCCGAATCATGGAAAGACTCAGGTAGCGGATCAAACAGGTCCGAATGCTTGAGCATGTAGGGCACAGTGTGGTCCGTGTTGCCTACGAACACCATGCTGGCCTCGGCACCCAAGGTTTCCACCCCTCGTGAAAACGTCTTGTTGGCCATGTAGTTCTTCATGATGTCCACCAGCGCTTTGTCCACCTTCTTCTTTTTGCCAGCAAACTCGTCAAAAGCCACGGTATCCCAATAGCCCACCAGCCCCAGCTTGCCTGAGCTGTTGTTCACAAACAGCTTGGGTACGGTCACCTCACCACCCGAAATCAAAATGCCGTGTGGTGAAAACTCCGAATATATGTGCGACTTGCCCGTGCCCTTTGGCCCCAGCTCCACCAGGTTGAAGTTGCGCTCGCAAAAAGGCACCAACCGCACCAGCTGGCTCATCTTGTTGCGCTTGCCAAACATCTGAGGGTTGAAGCCCACGCTCTGAATCAACAGGTCAATCCACTCCTCGGTCGTAAAGTGCTTGCGTGCCGCCAAGTAGCCCTCAAAGTCAAAGTGCGACAACTGAATCGGCTTGATGGAAGCCAAGATCCAAGGCGTGGCAGTCTTATCCTCGGTGAACATGTATTCCAGATCGGCAATGCACCACACACCGCCCACCAGCAATTTAGGGTGCGCCTTAACCGTGGCCGAATCAATCACAACCTTTTTGATGCCAAGGTTTGCAAACTCTGCCTCGTAAGCATCGGTTTTGTCATTCAGCTCGACGCTGATGCGGTCGATCACCTTGTGGCGACCTTTTTCCTTGATGGTGGAGCGAACCAGCCCCGCCTCGTTGCGGTGCACATAGTGCTTGCGCAAGATATCTTTGACCGTGTCGATACCCGACTCAATCGTAGCCTCGTCGTCGGTCGCACAATACTGACCCAACAAATATTCCAGTACGTATGAGGGCACGATGGCGTTGCCCTTGACGGTTTTCACCAAATCCTTGCGCACCACCAGGCCCGCAAAGTGTTGATTGATCTTGGCATCCAGCTGGCTCATAGCGTTTCTCTTTAAAAGTCAAACTCGTTCGTAAACGAACGGCGCAGGGTGTAGCGAATGGCTTTGTACTTGGTGAAATGGGTGGTGGCATCCACAGGTTCGTCCAGCCGCAGCTCCACCTGCTGATTGTTCACCGCATCGGCTTTGCGGCTCAGGATGAACTTGACAGGAATCTCACGATCACGCGAATTGTCAGAACTCATGTCAAACGTGAATTCCTGCTGGTCTGACAACAACTCCCCTTCCAAGCTGTAAATGCCCGCCCGCAACTTGCGCGGCTGCAGCTTTTCGTTGGCCGCTTGCATTTGGTAGAGCATCACTGCCAACTGCCCGGTGGTGATGTTGCGCCCTGCACCTGAGACGATGTCCACTTCCACGCGCCCAATATCGCTCTGGCGCTTTTTGTTGATGCGAATGACCGGGATCACCAGTTCTTGCAAGGTTGCCCCGCCATGCACAAAGCGGCTGCCCGAGCCCTGCAAACGCAAACGGTTGATCGACTTGGGAATCTGGATTTCCGGCCCATCGGCCAAGCCAACCTGCACGGGCTCAAAGGTACGGAAACTGCTTTGTGACCTGAGGCCACGCCCCAACACAAAACGGCGGTCCTTGTAGAGAATCTCAGCCCCCTCTGGCGCGGCACTCAAAAAGTCGCTCTCGGCCAAAGGTTTGGCTTGGTAAATAAAGCCATGGTCCGCCGTCACCAGCAAATTGGTGGCGTTGGCATTGGTGAGTTTTTTCACCAGCTTGATCAACTCATCCAAAGTCTGCTCAGCGGCATCAAACACGCGCTCTTCGGTGTCGCGGGTGTCACCCGTCTTGTCGATCAGGTTGTGATAGACGTAGACCACCTCGTTGTCGCGGAACAAAGCACGCGACTCGTCGCGGCCCATCAAGATCAAATCCTTGGCCAACACCACGCTCGACGCGGGCACCGTGGCCGCCAAAATGCGCGCCCGGTTCTCAGTGCCTTTGGCGGTTTGCCCGTCAACCAGAGCATCGCCCGAATCGTTCACTGCAATCGCCAGCTCGGTGTTGGGCAACAGGGCCGCCATGCCCAGCTGGGTGTAGCTCGGCAGCATGCTCAGGCCCGGCAACAACTCGGCCTCGTAGCGGTCTTCCTGGCGAATCAGGGTGGCCATTTCCTCGCCCACCTCAAACCTGAACGCATCAGAGATCAGCACGCATACCTTGTTCTTGCGGTCCAGATAGGGCTGCACCATTTGCTTGAAAAAGTCGCGTTGCAGCAAGGCGGGTGCAGCTTCCCAATTGAGCGCGGCATCCACCTGCGTCTGCCAACGGTCATTGAGCTGCACCAGATAACTGTTGGTGTAATGGTTTTCCACCAGCTCCGACAAATCCCCTAAAAGCGAGGCCTGGCCCGACTGGCGCAAGTGGTACACAAACTTGCGGTAACGCTGGTCCAGCTTGAACCAGGTCTTGGCGTACTTTTGAACCCCATCGGCAAACGACGCCATGTCAAAAGACACCGCATCGAGCAACTGCAAAAACTGCGCCCCGTGCTCAATGGCCTGGTACACATGCGCGAAACTGTCAAACCAGTGGCTCTGGCGGCGCACGCGCACCCACAGTTCCACCTCTTGCGCGGACACCGTCCGGGCCACCACGGCCCGCACCATCTCGCTCAAAATCTTCCGGTCAATCAGCTCGAAGTAATCCAGCTCCATCAAGGTCCGGAAATCCTTTGTCTGTAACTTGTCGTCCATCTGCAGCAGCTCGGCACACTGGGCCGACAGTGCCTCAAAGGCCTCTTGTTGCTTGCGCGAGTCCTTCCAGCGCTTGTGAAACACCCAAGCCTCACTCGACAGGCTTGATGGGTACGATGCATCCACCCCGGTCTCAAAGCTGTTTTTGAACAGCTCGATCACAAAATCCTTCACGCCCGGCTGGGCTGACTGGTAGCCATACACCTTGCGCACCTGCTCCCACACAAAGGCGCTCAGCCCGCTGCGCTCCAACAGCTTGGCCTTTGTGTCATCGCCCTTGGCCAGCTCGGCCAGCAAAGCCTCCAGCACCATGTCCAGGTGCGGCTCCGCCCCGGCACACACGGCCACCATCTTGCGCAGCAACACATCGCCGTTGTCACCCTGCTCCAGCAGTTTCTTGAGCGCCTCGCGTCGCTTGGCCGCCTCAAAAAAGTAACTGTGCTGCTTGATCCGCTCATAGCACTCCGGCCCCAGCTCCAGCTCGGCCAGCCACAGGGCGCTTTGGTCGGTGCGAAAGGTTTGCCCACTGGCCAACTGCACATCCAGCAGCCAGTTGTCCAAGCGCTCAGGCTCTGCCCCTTCGCGGTACAGCAAAAACTTTTGCTCGGGCTGATCGCGCAACACGCGGTGCTTGACCCCAAACTCGTTGTTCGTCAGTTCAACTTTTTCCACACCCGGCAATTCGAGGCCCGCAAAGGCTGAACGAAATTCGCGCTGGTCGTCGTACCAAAAAACAATGCGTTGCTTTTCAAAGAGATTCGTCAGCGCCTGGCTGATCTTGGACGGTTGACTCATTTTTTATCTGCGATCTGAATAAGCGCCGCACCAGCGGGCGTCAATCTGTACTTTTGCAAGCGGCTATTGGGCTTGTCTGGAATCGTGCGCTCAATTAGCCCCTGCTCGACAAGGGTCAGCACATGGCGTTGGTAATTCACATACACGCTGGCCAAGCCTAAAGCACTCAAAAGCTCAGATTTCGATTTCGGCCCTGCAGCACAGGCTTTCAAAACCAGTCGAACTTGCTCACTGACTTGCTCACTGACTTGCTCACTAACTTGCTCACTGACTTGCTCACTTTGAAGTTCAGGGCCCAGTCGATCAGTGCCAGTGGGCTCTTTTTTCCGGCGTCTGGACTGCTCTGGTGCCAGAGGTGCGATCTTCGCCAAACGCACCGTAAAGCGCACACGCCCGGCCAACTCCTCAATCTGGGGTTCGGGCAAATTGTCTGCCTTGGCCTGCTGAAAAACACCGGGAATACCGCTGCCCCACTGCTCCACCAGCTCCAACTCGCGGAACACACGGGCGATCACCGGGTTGCGAATCTGCGACACACCCAGCCTCATGTCCTCAACCGTCAAACCCGGCATCAACAGGCCCGGGCTTTCAACTTCAATGCGATCATCAAAAAACGCCACCCGTGTCGGCGTGCCCCGGTGCGAATAATCGGCATGCACCAAGGCATTGATCACCACCTCGCGCAGCATCTTGATCGGGATGCTCCAAATATCCTTGCGCCGAAAAGCCGAAAAATCCGCCCCGCGCATCGCGTGCTTTTTCAGGAACAGCATGATCGCGTCCACCGCCTGCGGCAGCGAGACCGTTATGTCCTGGTGGTCAAAAATGTCCAGCTTGTCAGTGCCCATGAAACGGCCGCACTGCACCCAGGCATCGTCAAAATACTGCCGCCTGTCCTTGCCATACAGCAGCACCCCACCATGGCTGGGCACCAGCCGCCCCTGGTGTTTCACCAAAAGGCGCAAGCTCTGCAGCATCGCCTCGTCCACTGGGCGCTTGCCTGCAAAGTCCTGCGCCACCGCCTGCATGTCCAACACCTCAGGCGTCAGCTCAGGCATGGGCAAGGCATCAAAACTGACACCCGCAACGCCACGCTGCAACTCGGTGATCAGCTGCGCATCCGCTTGTCGGTTGCTTGAGCCCAGACGCACATACACGCCTGCATCCATCCCCTCGGCCTTTAAAAAGTGGGGCCGCGTCCCACTCACAAACACCTCAGCCACCAGCAAGGTTTTGCCCTCGACCGTGACCAAATCCACATTGGGCACCAAGCGGGGCGCAATCTGGTCTGCAATCAAATTGCACAGACGCTCTTCTTCGGCCAGCGGATCTTCTACACCCAGCACCAGGCCATCATCGGCCACGCCCACCACCAGCTTGCCACCTGCCGAGTTGGCAAAAGCCACCAAAGTTTTCAACAAATTGCGGGGTGACGACAAGTCGCGTTTGAACTCCAAAGTCTTGCTCTCTGGCAATTGCAACAGTGTCTGAATGGGCATGCGCATGGCTCAATCCTCTTCCTTGGCATCCAGCCCCGGGATCTTCTTAAGCGCAGCGCCAAGCTTGAGGTAATTCACCTTCACGCCGTCGTCCAAGTCAATGGCCACCTGCGCGGTGGCCAGGGGGTAGAGGGTGTCGTTTTCGTAGTCCTGCAGCTCGATGATCTGCTTTTTGAGGCTGTCGATTTCCTTCACCGCCTTGGTCTTTTCGCCCTGGCTGGTGGCGGGGTTGATCAGCACCTGCTCAAGCGTGGACTGGCGGGCGGTCAGCTTGGCGCGGAACTCGCGCAGGTAGCGCAGCACCACGCTGGCCGTGTCGGGGCGGTAGCGGTGCAGATAAATCAGCGCGTTGAACGTGCCCTTGGGGCTGCTGAACAGCCAGTAGATAGGGCGCTTTTTGTAGCGCTTGACGTGGTCGGTATAAAACTCGCTTAGCATGTAATCGCGCAGCGTGTAGTTGCGCTTGCCTTTGGGGTTGAGCGCCTGCTCGATAAAGACCAGATTTTCGTCATAGTGATCGTCGCCAAAGGTCACGCGCAAGAACTGGCGGAAGCGCTCGGTCACATCGTCGGCAAACCATTCTCCATCCAGCATGGGGATCACGTTGTCGGCATCGGCCTCGAAGCGTGAGTTGGGCACCAGGCGACGGTAGTCCTCGATCGTCTCGCCTTGGTTGGCCAGCACCAGCCCCGGCTTGTCCAGCGCATAGCGGCCAAACATGCAGCCCACGGCATAAGAGATGAACTCGCGCATGGTGTCGGCCAGCAGCAGAGCCTCCAGCTCTTCTTCGGTCTTGTCGCCGCCGTAGCGGTAGTGCGGGTTACAGGTGAGCGTGATTTCATTCAACGGCACCTCGGGTGTCAGTTCGTCTTGGAGGCCATAGGCGTTGATGAAGATGCGGTTGTTTTCTTCTTCCAGACGCTGCAATTCCAGTGTCATCCTCAGCCAATGGGCTCGCATTCTCCGAAAGCTGTCCTCGAGCTTGGGTTGCAGGCAATTGGGCTGTAGCAGCGGGAGACTTGTGAAGTCCCAAGATGTATCGCAAGAGTCCCAATCTTGTTTGGAAAGATTTATAGATTCTTCGACAATAACTCTTGTCCTAGCGGGTACAGCCTCAATTACCGGGATTTTCCCTATAGGGCCTTCATGGAAGTCTAGAGTTGGCGAAATTGCCAATAGAACTTGCTCAACCACTTTAGTATTCATTAGGGCCAGCGGTATGTGATAACTATTTCCCTCGGAAGGAAAACAGACCGATCCTTTTGTCTCGAATATGAATCCTGCGGGCGAATACCTCATTGAAAGCGATGAACTACTAATTGTTGACCAGGTTATTCCCTCTTTGAAATAATAAGAAGGATTACGAATAACAGCACCAGAAAAACTTCGCATCTCAGAACCATCATTCTGCCAATTAGCTACAAAGTTGTTGTTGCCGTACCATTTACGATATGAACCACCTTTATTACACGGAAACCATTTCAACCCGGATTCGGATGCATTATTTAAATTTATTGAATTGAATTTAAAATTACAAAAGCCAACCTCATGCCATTGTCTCAAAAAACGATCATTATTACCTGTTGCAAAACCTTGCCTTGGAACCGCGTATTTTTGCATCGCAGTACCTTTATTAAAAACCTCTAGGAAATCATTAGACAACCAATATGCAATAGGACTCCCTGGTATTTTATTAAAATCGGCTGCTGAGGCACGAAAATAGTTCTTGGCAAAATCCTGTTTATGCTTAAATTTTTGACTTTCACTCATTCTTTATCTCCAGTCGGCAACGTCTTGCGACCAAAATCAATTTCAAATCCATCCGGCACAGGCTTGAACGGTTTACTCGCAGACCGGTGGCTGCTCTGAAACCGTCGCAATGCCTGCACATCGATTTCACCAATCACACAATAGTCAGTGCAGCCACCCTTGACCCGCAACACATCACGCAACCAGCTGTCTTTGAACGGCGCTCGGATTCGGCTGTCGCCATATTGGCGGTCGTTGCACTGAATGATGTAGGCATGCATGTCGAGCGCAGCTGACTCCACCAGTGCATTGAAGGTTTCGGTATCTTGGTTCCACTCGGGCACAAACAGGGCGTCCACCCTACCGCGCAAAGCCGCACGGTAACGGATATTGGTCAATTCACTGCAAATCAGCATCGCAAAGCGAAACTCACCATGCTGAACGATGGGTGGTATGCCGTTCTTCCAGATCTTGTGCTGTTGGGGCTTCATCTCCAAACCTGCCAGCCGCTGCAACTCGGTTTCCTCATGCAGAGCTGGGGCTTGCTTGTCCTGCCCGTAGACCATCAGCGACGGAAAACCCAATCCATCGTGCGACAACGCCGCCCAAATTTGATTACGCACCACCCCTTTAGGCGCATGCAAGTATTCAATGCCCGTGATGAGGGAAATCCGGCGACCTTGTAACTTGCGAGCTATTCGCATGAACCAATGGGCTGGCAATGCCAACTCGGGCAAGATCAAGTAACGGCTGTGCCGTGGTTCGGCAATGACGATGTCCAGCAATCGACACAAACGCGCATATCGGTCTACATCGGGGTCTTGCATCCGCATGACCGATGCCGTCCAGCTGTCCATTCGTGTTTTCCAGCTCGATACAGCGATGCCATATTTTTTAGGCTCGGGTCCATCAGGAATTTGCAAGACACCCTGCTTGTCAAACGTGGGCGCTTTATCGCCCAAGTCGAAGCCACGCACCGCAAACACAACAGCCTGCATTTCCCCTCGGGCCGACTCGACATAAGCATCTTTGTTCAGGATGAACACTTCAGAAATATTGAAGGGCCGCGTGGCAAAGAGCAGTCCGTTGGGCAACCCATTTTTGAGGTTGATCCAATTGGCAAGAATCTGGCTGCCATCAATCACCTTTGATGAAAGCAAGTATGCTGAATGAGCAAAATGGATGACCGTTTTACGGGCAGGTATGCCACGCTGGGCAATCATTTCTTTGGGCAAACCAATAAAGCGAAATGGCATGTGAGCCAAATCGTATGAAAAGAGCTTGGCTTGCTGCGCCTGAAAAGCCTTCGCAGTTGAATACCAGGACAAGATGGCTTCGACATCAAAGTCAGGCAGGTAATCGGCCATGGTGTCATTCCAGGCCAGCTTGCCTGTTTTGGACATCTGAGGCGGTATCGCGGCTGCAATGCTTTCGCGAATGCTGTCGAAGAGCTGCAACTGCCAGCGATTGATCACAATCAAAGCGGATGGCTGGTTTTCAGGCAAACAGGATTTGATCTGAATCTGACAACCATCTTTGACCTGGCCGCAGAGCTTGTTCAATGCATTGATGATTTTTCGCACATGGCGAAAGTCCTCACATGCAGTGGCCAGTCGGACCACGCGCGGCAGATACACCGCCAAATCAAAGAAATGAGGCAAGACCAAAACATGGTCGATGAAGGCCTCAAAGAATGCATGGCGGTGGGCTTTCCAGGCATCTGGGTGCAAGTCGCGCTCATAAGCTTCATAGTCGCGCAGCTTGATGGCAAAGCCAGCTCGCCGCATGGTCAAAGCATCTGCTTTGCGCAGGTTGTCGGCAGCCTCTCCGTCGCTTTGGGTGGCGGCCAACAGATCCGTTCCGACATAGTTGGATGACCTTGGCAAGCGAGGCATGGCCCGCCACTCACTGGCACGCTCGTGAATCTGATGCTCGATGGCTTCAACGAGTGTTTTCCCCGTTGGGCCAGACAACATGAAGACTTTGTTCTTGTCATTGGCAAAGTGGATTTGACTTTGACTGGCTCCTTCACGCAGGTATGTGGGCTGAAAAGAAATGATCTCGTTTTTCTTTTCGCCGTCCACCCATGCGAGTCGTCCATCAAATCTCTTAAAGATCCATGCCCACAACTCTTCTTTGGAACGGAATCCTGAGCCGTTTTCCATCACCAGCAAAATGTCGTCGACATACCGGCCGTAATAAAGAGGCACGAGTTCTTTTTCAACAATCGCGTCCAGCTCAATCAAGGCCATGTTGGCCACGACCGCCGATGCGGGCAATCCAACTGCAAGCCCTTTTTTCAGTGGCGTGTTTTGTGCCCAAGCCTGCAAAGCGGTGATGAACAAACGATGGAGCTTCTCCTGCTCTTCCGTCAGCACCAACCCCACAACATCCTTGACAAAAGCAGGGTCGAGCATGAAGCCGGGATTCAGCTCGTGATAGAAAGACTTGACGTCGGCGGTCAGTGCAACGATTTTTTTATCTGTATCCAAAGCCGTGCGCATGGCTCGAATGCCCTGGTCCCGCCAGTCCTTAAAGGGCTTCAAGTAAGGCTTGAAAGTACCCAAGGAAAACTGGTTGATCGTCTTATCGCCTTTCTCAGTTCGGCGTAAACGATTTCCATAAGCAGCATCGGAAAGTTTGGCATCAAAAAATTGACCGACCTCCAGCATCCATAAAGTTGACAGCACATGGAAATCCAGATGGCACTTGGCCATGACTCGGAACTCGGCTGCGGGCCGCTTAGGTTCATCACCCTTCGCTAACTCGGCGCACGCATACGTCCACTCGTCAGCCGCAGACGAAAAAATCAGGCCATTTCCATGCTCTTTTTGGTGAGTCTTCCAAGCACTCATATCGATTGATTTGGCCGCAATCGTGTAGGTTCCCAAGAATTCCTTATCTTGGACCCAGTCCTCGCTCCTACCATTGATCTTGGCCAATAGTGAAGACAGATTTTCAAGGAGCTTTTCCTCGTAGTCGGCTATGGCATCAATGGATGCATGCGACGAGTAATACAGATCGACCTTGGCTTTTCGATAGGCCAAGCCCAAATCCTGAAGGGTAATCATGCTTGTGCCTTACCCTGTTCAATGGCCTTGGCCATCATGGCCATCTTTTCAGCTTCAGAGTTCCCATCCACCAACCGCATGAAAGCGCCCCGGTATTCGGGCTTGTGCGCGTTCTCAAGCACAAAGGCGGTGGTGGACACCACCTCACCGCCAATGCTGTCAAACGCCCTGGCGCCCAAATGCGCCATCGACAAGATGGTGTTTTCGTTCAAGATGCGGCCGCGCAAAGCCTCATAACTGGAAAGGAACATCCAGCTTTGCATGGTGATCATGGCCACCGCGCCCTTGGGCAAGGTCATGTCCAAATTGCGCTCGATGAACATGGCAAACAGGTCTGACTTGCTCTTGGGGTAGTTGGCCTTGGCCCAGTCGCTCAGTTTTGTGTTCATGCCTTTGCCGCCCATGTACGGCGGGTTGGCCACCACCACGGCGTAGCGTGGGCTCAAGAATTCGGCCATGTGCAGAACCTGCAGCACCTTGCCATGGGTGTTGGCCAAAAACAGGTTGCCCGCCATGTCTTTGGCTTGCAGCAGGGGCAGAACATCGGCCACGCTGCTGAGCTGGGGCTTGATGAGCGAGCCCAGGTTGTCCACGTCTGCAAACTGCTGCAAGGTGCCTTGCAGTTCGCGGGTGAACAGGTCGCGGCCTACTTCGGTCATGTAGTCGTTCAGTTCATCCGAATCAAAGCTGACCTTTTGCAGCACGCAAATATGGGGCTTGATGCCTTTGTTAAAAAAGCGGCTGTTGGTCTTGGACCGGGCTTTCATGGTCAGGGCAAAGGCCGCCAGCTCGCCCGCCCGCTCGTCGATCTCGATTCCGAACAGGTTGTGGGTGAGGATTTTTTCGGCAATCTCGGTCTTCTCGGTGCCCACTTCTTCGTAGATGGCATACAGCAGATCAAACGCATAGGTGAGCATGTGGCCCGAGCCGCAGGCCGGGTCGCAGACCTTGATGTCTTCGGGTCTGTCGATCTTAAGGAAGTCGGTCTCAGGCTGCTCAGGCGCGATGTAGTAGTCCATCTGCCCAGCCAACGGCGAATTGGGGTGGTTGAGCATCCACAAGCGGCCCAGCGAGTTTTCGACCAAGTAGCGCACGATCCAGTGCGGGGTGAACAACTGAGTGGCGGCGGGGATGTTCTCGGGCGTGATCTTCTGGTTTTTCTTCAGGCCTTCAAAGACCTGGTCTTTCTTTTCAGAGATGTAGAACTGGTAGAGCCAGCCGATGACTTCCACGTCTTGGCAGGCGTCGGGGGTCATGGCCTCGCGGGTGTAGACCAGCACCGAGTTGCCCGACAGCAGGTCGTCGGGCATGAGGAGTTCGGTGTAGTCGGCAATGCGCTCAAACAGGTAAGGCATGGACTGGTGAAAGGCGTTGCACTCGGCCACCACCAGCAGGCGGTAGGCCTCTTGCTGGGGGTCATTGCTGGTGGCCTGGCCGCTGAGCAGTGCGTCCACCCGCTGGCGGGTTTTGTCGGGCACACGGGTTTCGTTGATGTGGCCTTGTTTGGCGTCGGCCAAGATCTCGGGCTGAAACTGGCTTTCGTCCGCAGGCGAGACAACGCGCACCTTGTTGTAGCCGTTCAGGTCCATGAAGCGCAGGGCGCAAAAGCGGTTGAACCAGGTGTAGGCGACTTTGTCCAGCACTTGCTCTTGGCTGGTTTGTCGGATCTGCGCTTCCAGTTCTTTAACGGCGTCCGGGTTTTCGCGCCGGGCTGCGCTGTCAGCTGCCAACACGAGCGCCATCTTGGCTTTGACCTGGTCGCGCAGCAGGCGGCGGGCGTGCTGGGCAAAGCGTTTGAGTTTGGAGGTGTCCATATTTTTCTATTTCTGATGGGCTGGGCAGATCATTTTCGTGACGTTACGAAAATGATCAGACCTGAACTGAGTGAGTGGACCATTTTTGTGACGCCACGAAAATGGTTTTCAACGCTACAGCCTGTTGATTCATGCATTTGCTGATTCATTTTTATCTGTCTGAAAACCTGTCAAGGCTCAGATCTGCACCCTGTGGCTGGCCTCGATTTCTTTGATCAAGGCTTCACGCAACTTGGCCAGGTACTCGTCCACATCCGCTTCGGTGGTCAGCCAGGGGCGGGCAAACGCAACCCGCACAGCGTTGCGGTGAACGATGGTGGTTTCGCGGGCAGTAGCCGGTGGATGCGGCTCAACAGGGGGCAGGGTCTTGCCGCCGTCTGTTGCAGGCCCTGGCGTGGGCGCAGGCACAGGGGCCGCTACGGGCTGCAGAAAGCGCTCCAGTTGCGTGAGCAATTGCGGGTATTTCTGGTCCTCAAACACGCGCACTTGGTCGCGGATCATGGCAATGCGTTTTTGCCGCGCCAATGCGTCATGGGCTTGGGCAAAGGGCTTTTCCAGCTCGTCTTTGTGCTCAGGCTTGAGCTGGGCATACCCGTCCACACCCTTCAAGCGCTGGCTCAGCTGGCTGAGGGTGTCGACTGCGGTCGTGCGCTCTTGGGCCACTTTTTCGTCGATGGCTTGCTGCAGTGCCTCCAGCTGGGGCTTGGTTTGCTGCAAGCGGGCGCCTTGCCAAGGCTTTGGGTCGGCCAGCAGCGCATTGATCGCTTCAATGGCGGGTGAGCTGACGTAGCTGAAGTTGTCTTCTTGCTCCTGCACCAGCTGGCGAGCCTGGTCATAAATGATTTTTTGACTGCCCTGCATGAAGCTCAACACCGGGTCGATGCTTTGCTCTTTGGTGTCGAGCAGACCGTCGGCAATGCGGGGCAAATCCACCAAAAACCAGTCGGTTGGCTTGGTGATCATTTCCTTGAGCTGGGCCACGGCACCGTCCAGGGCCGACAAAAACGGGTAGATCGCCTTTTGAGCGGTCAGGCCTGACAAGGTGCGCTCCAGGTCTTTGGCGGCGTCCAGCGTCTCGCGGGCAAGGGCTTTGGCTTCGTTGGCGGTGGCGGGGCGGTCGATGAATTCAGCAAAAAAGTCTTTGAGTTGCCGCACTTGCGAGGCGGTGTATTCGACTTGCGGCGTGAGCAGCATGCTGTTGTGGGCGCTGGTGTTGGTCAGGCTGCGCTCCAGCTCGCTGCCTTCCAGCACATTGCTGTCTTGGCGCACTTCAAGCTTGCCCCGGCCACACAGCAGGGCCAGGTTGCACAAGATGGCAGCGTAGTACCAGCCATAGCTTTTGCGCTCAAAGCGCTCCAGCAGAGCTTTGACGGTGGTGCGCACGCCGCCACGCGCGTTGCTTTGGATGAATGACAGCAGCTCTTGCTCGGCCTCGGTCATGCGGTTGGCATCGCTGCCCAGCAGGCCGTCATCGGCGGCTTTGCGCAGGTAACCGCCAATGTCGGCCTCAGTAAAGGGCGTGTCGCGCAGCATGCGCAAGTTGGGGTAAGTGGTGGCAATGAGCTGAGAGAAGCCTTTGATGATGCGCGTTTGCCCATCGGTGGCGCTGGCTTGCACAGGGCTGGCGTTGATGATCATGGCGGCCTGGCCCAGCAACTGCTTGGCCCGCTCTTGCAGCTCAGCCAGGCGCTCGTTGTTTTGCAGGGCCTTGGCATCCAGAATGCGTTTGATGTTTTCTTGCGGCGTGCTGCTGTTTTGGCGGATGTACTTTTCTGTGCGCTTGTACATCGACAGGTCTTGCATGAAACGGCTGTCGGCAGGCAAGACCACACGCAACTCGTCTTTGCCCATGCTTTGCATGCCCTGCATTTGCAGATTTTCAAAGTTGTCGCTCAGCGGGGTGACGATGTGGATGGCCAGTTCAGACTCGCGGCTCAGAGCGCGGTCGTCCAGCTTCCGGGTGTAGGCATAGTCTTGTCCGTTGTCGTAGCGGATCTTGCGGTGGCGAATCACACCGTCAAACAGCAACTCTTCGAGCTGTTTGCTGATGTCGCTGTTCTCAACGTCAGTGTTTTTAATTTCCTGCTCAACGTCTTTTTCTTCGTCGGTCAAGAACTCGTAAACATCACCGTTGCGCTGGATGTAGGTTTGCTGCTCCAGCAGGTTCAGGGCGGCTTGCAGTTTGTTGCGCTGGGTGGCGGCGTCTTCGCCAAAGCGCTCGGTCATGAGCACGCTGAGGTTGCGCAGACTGGCTTTGAATTCTTTGACGTACTTGACCAGGAACAGGGCTTTGAGGACACGAACGGCGTAGGCGTCGTTGAGGTGGCTTTCCGCTGTGTTGATGGCGCTTTGCAGGCCGCTTTTGAGTGCGCCGCGAATCCCTTCAAACATGCGGTCAAAGGTGGCGAGTTGGCCAACGGGTTCGTGCTGGATGGCGATGGCCACCTCACGGAACACACCCAGCATGGAGCGTTCACCCACCGAGTTGGCCTTGCCTTCAAAGCCGTTGTGCATGGAGAGACCTCGAATGGCCACCTGGAACAACGGAAACTGATAAGGCACAAACGGGTAGCAATAGGTGAAGTGGCTCAGGCTTTTGAAGTTGCCCAGGTTTTTGGTGTCGTCGCTGAAATCAAACAGCGTTTTGAAGTTGTTGTTTTGCTGGTCGTAAATGACTTTGAGCAGCTGCTCGCCATCCGCGTTCTTGGTCAACAGGCGCTTTTGAATGACTTCCGCCACATCGGTGCTGGTGAGTTTGAGCCGGTTGGCAAAGCGGGCTTGAATTTTGGAGAAGTCATTGCTTTGCTGTCGAGTCATGTCGCCCAGCACGTCGCTCATGTCCTCTTGCGCCGTGACGATCACCCACGCCCTGCCCCGGCACTTGGTGGCCAGGCTTTCGGCCACAGTTTGCAGGTTGGTCATGAGTTTGGTGTTGTCGGCCACGTATTGGCCCACTTCGTCCACAAAGAAGTTCAGCCTGAAGTTGTCTGGCTGCTTGTCCAGCCATTCATTGACCTGGTTGCCAAAGTCCTCAATCGACAAGGTGAATTGCTTGCTGTATTTGTCAAGGATGCCTTTGGAATGCTCAGCGTCTGTGCCGCTGGCCTCGGCATAGGCTTTGGCAATGTTGGCCGACTCCAGCAGGGCTTGCTCGCGGCCCCGCTCCCACTCTTTTTTGCCAATGCGGCGGTAGGCTTCTTTAAAGGCTTGCAGCTGCCCCCGGCTGTCTAGCTCGCGCTCGAACTGGGCGATGTGGGGCACTTTGCCAAAGTAGCCGCACATTTCATTGAAGACCTTGACGAAGACGGACAGCAAAGCGTCTACCTGGGTCTTGCTGATGATGTCGGCCTTTTGGTCGATGTTGAACAAAATGCTGCGCGACGGTATGGCTACAGCTTTTTTGAACTTGGCTTGCAGGATCTTGTCGTCCAGCGGAATCTTGGGAAAGAAGATGTCTGCCGCGTGTTGCCCGTCAACACTGCGGTTTTCCAAAATGAGGGCGAGCAATTTGAGCAGGTGCGACTTGCCGGAACCAAAGAAGCCAGACACCCAAACGCCGTTGGCACCTGTGTAGTTGGTATAGGCCTCCAAGAAGTTGTCCAGCCGTTTGGCGACTTCGTTGGTCAGGACGTATTCGTCGAGCTCAACAAATAGGCTGGCTTCGTCATCGGCCTTGATGACACCTTCGATGGGTCGTGTGACTTCTTGTTTGAATATTGATTTCAGTTCCATGGTGGCTCCCTCAAGCCTGTGTCTCAAAAATATTGAATGCGCGGTAATACTTGTCATCGTGCAGCAAACCAAACAGCTCCAGCGATGCGCCGTGTTCCAAAGAGAAACGGTATTCACCGGGGAAGAACATCACCGTGGGTTTGGTTTTGGCGGTGCTTTGCAAGTTGTTGAGCACGTTGTGTGAGCGAATGTATGGAAACACCTCGCCAATGCCCGACAAGAACAGCACGTCGAAATCAGCGGCATCGAGTTTGGCTGCGATGGCCGGGATCAGGTGCTCCCGGATGTCGAGTACGTTTTGCAAGAGCTCTTTGAGCGCGTCTTTTTCGATCTCTGTCTCGATTTGCAGAATTTGATCCCAGACGCTTTGCCCCTCGTCACTGCCCTCACGGGCCTTGAGCAGCTCGACACACAGGTCGTACAGGTTGATCTCGAGCACCTGCACACCACGCCCTCCCAGGCATTCGATGTGCTTGGCGGCCAGATGGCTGGCCAGCTGTCGGCGCATACGCTCCATATCAATGGCTTCGGCGGGCCTGTATTCGCAAACGTAAAATGGCAAATCGTTGTTCAGCCCTTTCATTTCCAGAAAGCGCTGGCTGCTGATGACGTTCAACAAATGGTTGAAGCGATCTGGCAAGGGCTGATGACTGAGTTTTCGGCTCACTGAAGCCACCTTTTGATGTCGAGGTCTGAGACAGGGAAGATGGTCAATTCATCTGCCCCTCGTTGGGCCAGCAGTTGCACCAGCGCGGGCGACGGCATGGCCTGAAGAATGCTGGCGTTGTCGTTGATGAAACCCGCATCGCGCATCATGCGAAACAGGTTTTGACGCAGCTTGCTTTGCGTGGATTTGGCCAGCTGGTCCAGCTCTTCATGCCACAGGGCTTTGCTGTTGTAAAAGGCGTCAAAGTCTGACAGTGCCAGCTGACGGCGCATCAAGACAAAGTGTTCGCGCAGCACCTCTCGTGCGAAATCTCGTACCAAGCTGTAGCGGCGGCAAACTGCTGACCAAAGCAGACAGGCCTTGTCGGCAGCTGAACATTCGGTCAAAAACTCAATCTCTTGGGTGTTGAGCGTTTCCAGTCTGGCAATGACCTCTTTGCTGATGCGCAAAGCGGCGGCGGCGGTGCGCACTTGCAGGGTGTTTTGTGATCGCAAAGCAGCGCGAGTGACATCCCAGCTTCGCGTGCCCAAAAAGTGAACGGCGGCATCTTCGGACTCCCGAAGGAAAAGGCCGCCCGTGGTGAACGAAAGCCGATAACGCTCAGTCATCGGCCTGGTCCATGGGCATGCTGGATTGACTTTTGATCCACAAGTCAATTTCCGAGCGTGAAAACCGCCAGCTGCCACCCACCTTGAAGGCTGGGATCTGCTTGCCAGCAGCCAAGCGGTAAATGGTGCGCTCGGTGACCTTGAGGTAGTCGGAGACTTCCTTGATGGTCATGATGCTGGATGGGTCTGAACTGCTGTCCATTTGCGGGCGATGTGAAGCGGTAAAGACTGACAGCATAGTGCAAAATTTTCAAGCCAATCGGAATTTTTGAATACCAAATAGCAATTTAATCCGTATTCATTTCATAAATTTATCCAATAGCCTTTGCACGAATAAATCCCCTCCTCCGTCGCCCTGGCATCCCACAAGTGGCCCTCGGGTACGAAGTCGAGCCAAGGCCCGGGTTTTGCCTTCAGTCGGTCAAAGTCGTTGGCTTTCAGGGCTCGCTGCGCCTGGTGCACGTCGTCAAACTGCAATGCATCGACAACGGCACTGCGGTTGCTGAGGTCGGCCCCTTTGTAAGCACTTGGGCGCAGCGTCATGCCCTTGTCGTGAAAGAAGTACACCGTGGCTTGTCCATTGGTCTGGGGCTCGATCAAGGCCCAGTTGTGCGACATCATTCCCAACACTTTGACCCACCAGTCGCGGTTGCCAATGTGAAACAAGGGTGGAACCATGGGTTGATCGGGCAAATCTGGCGTTTGGGTCTTCATGCGACGGGCCTGCCATGCCCATTCAAAGTGAATATCGCCATCGTTGTGGGTGGTTTCAAAGACAAAGGGCTGCTCGTCTTGGCGCTCTATCGCCTGCATGATTTGTTCCGCCCTGGCTGCAAAATCATCTGAAAAGTCATGGTCCAGCGACTGGGCAGCTTCGTCGAAGTGCCCTAGCTCACGCAGTATTTCTGCTCTGAGCAAAATTTGGGAATCGCTGTCAGAGGTCAACAGATCCAACAAAGCCAGCAAATTGACTTTTTCATCGGCATCAAGTTCATCTGGGCCAGAGTCCATCCGCTCATCGTTGACGCGGTGCCATGCATACAGGCGCAGCTGTTCTGGGTGGGCACTGATGTCATGACTGTGGACGTAATGGGTGCACTGACTGCGGGTTGCCAATTCATAACGAGGGACGTCCCGGTATTGCTCGGCCAAGGCTTCTTGTGCTTTCTTGCTGGCCAACGCCTCAGGCGTAGGCTTTTCTACAAAGCCGAAACCAGGGAAATAGTTTCTGTATGAGATGGCAGGCTGTGCACCCGCCATGCAAAACAGCTCATGACAATGTGGGCAGACCACCAACGGCGGTGTCTGCGGCAACATGCGGGCTTTCATTTGACCGTCAGAGCGGTATTGCGCACCCAGCGTGTTACCTGAACTGAGGGTTCGGCGAGAAAACAAGCCATCGCAGGAGGTGCAACGGTACAGAAGAATGGGTCCGGGGAGCATGCTGAATCCTTTTCGACAAATGGATCGTATGGGCATGAAAGCTCTCGCCCTGAGCCTTGAGCCCTGTGCATGAATACAGTGCCTCAATGGCATTGACCGCGAGGATTCAGAGACTTGGGTCTCTGGGTCATTTATGTCATTTTTGACAAAGTGCCCAGATTTGTGTTCTTCTAAAAAAGGAACAGCACTCATTGGACCCGAGATGAAAGAAACCGAAGTCAAACCCTCTTTGCGCATCAGCCACATCGTTCATGGGCGTGAATCTCGGGGCAACCGCGTGTATTACCTGGTCGACCCCAAGGGTCAGGGCACGTTGTCGGCGGTGCCAGAGACTGTGGTGCTCCGCCGATGGCGACAAAGGCGTTTTGATGGGTACAGGTTTTATGGCACCAGGCTGAGTGCGACCATCTGGCGTGCCGTGTCGAAGGCATTGGGCCAGAACGCCAAACAGTTGTGCAGCATGTCACTGGCTGAGCTGACCCAAGCGATTGAGCGCCAGCGACCTGCATTGCGACAGGCGTTCCTGGCATTACCTGCGCCCGAGGCCTTGCACACGCTGTTTGCTGTATGCGGCCCCAGTCGTCTGCAAGCGATTCTGAATAAGCATCTGTCAACAGCACACGCTGGTTTATCGGGGGTGCCTGACTTGTTTGTCTATGCCATACAACTTTCGACAGGCAAACCAGCCATAGCCCGGTTTGTAGAAGTCAAAAAACCCGAGGAGCCAGCATCCCAAGTCCAGTTGGATGAAATTGCCTTTCTCAATGGTTTGGGCTTGCACGCCAGGGTTCTGAGGCTGAAGGAGAGAACTTCAAAACACTGAAATAAAGAACAGTGCCATGGGTCATGCACTGAGCCTAGATCCGGGCAACCTCCGTCCACTTTCACAAAGGTAGAACATGAGCAAAAAATCCGTAGACGAAATCATTTCGATGGCGAAGAACATCACCAACCAAGCTGCAAATGCTGGTGAAGCGGCAGCGGTATCGCCGGAACTGATGGATGCGATCCAGTCGGTGGCTGCCCAAATCAAGCGTTCAGCGGGGGCTGACAGCGGGCTGGCCGCACTGGTGGATCAAGTGCAGGCGCTTGCCAAGGGCGCTGACAAAAAGTGAATGCCCCATGTCGCTGGAAATCCGAAACTGCCAATTTCGCTTTGAGTGTCCGAAAACTTGGGATTCGTTGACAAAGACATCGACATCGACGGTGCGGTTTTGCGACCAATGCCGACGCGACGTTCACTATTGCAAAACGCCAACCCAACTTCACGCGGCCATGTTGAAAAACCAGTGTGTAGCGGTCGAAATCAAAGCGACGCCAGAGAGCCCTAGGCAGTTGCTCCTGGGGGATTTGATGCCCCCTCCATACAACCAGCATCGCTGAAAAATTTCAGCGCTGGAATCATTCTGCGTTGGCTTGAGTTGACGAAATCGCACCCTTATGTCTCATCAGAAAAATTCAACCACCGCAGGGAGTCCGGAGAAGCCAAGCCCGCCACCAATCGAGGCTTTTGAGGCTGCAGCGAAGAGGCAAATTGTGGCCATGCTGACCAATGACATAAGCAACAAAAAACCTAGCCCAGAAGCAGTGGAAATCACAGCCAAGCTGATGGCCCGCAAAGCCCAAAGAAAATGGATACACGAGCAAGGACTCAAAAACTGAGGAGCGACTGATCAAGGTCGGCTCCCTCAATGACCTACCGCCTTTGATCACACAGACCAGTGGGGTAGGACTTGCAGTCAAGCCTTGGTCATCAAAGACTCAAGTTCGGTCACCGCCTGACTGAACTCACCCAACAGTGGGCTAGACCAACCATCTGACAGGGACTGCAGGCACCCTTTGTAATACCAAATTTGCTTGTCTGCGGCTTTGTTGGCACTACCAGCCATCTCGTTTTTCCAGGCCGTAGCGCCCTTGGCGCGGATATCGCGCAAGGTGTTGCTGAGGTTGTGCAACTTGTCTGCCGTCACGACGAGTCTTGCGTTGTGTGGCTCTTCGCGCATGCGGTCGATGTAGGCTTGTTTGCGCGGCTGCCATTGCGGCTTGGGCGTTTCAAACGTGTCGGTACAGCATTCGACAATGTCGGCAACTTCATCACCAAACATGACACGGACCGTATCGAGCATTGGCCGCCCGCCACAATCCTCAGCCGCGTCGTGCAACAGCCCCGCAATGGCTTGATCTTCGTTACCGCCATATTCCAGAACAAGCGCACTGACGGCCATCAAGTGACTGATGTAGGGAGCGCCTCTTCCGCCACGTGCCTGGGTCGCGTGGATTTGGTTGGCAAACTGTAAAGCCAGCGCAAAGCGTGGAGAGAGCAAAGGGGTTTCTGATTTCAACATGGTTGTCCTTTTGCCAGGAAACAAAAACAACCGACCGCGACCCTGGCGCTCGCGGCCGGTCGGGATATGTATGTGTTGGGGGTTGCGTGGTGAGTGCTTGCGAGAGTTCGCGTACCACGTATTAATTATGCCACTGGCATGCACGACATCTTGTTCAATGGGCATACTCCTCTATAAAAAATTGGCACTTTTATATGGCCTGATTTCCATCCCTGACCACCCAAACCACCTATGCCAGCTAATACCCAACCTCTTCCGATCGTTACCTTGATTGTTCTGAGTCTGCTGATGCCTGCCGCTTTTGCCCAGCGCATGTACGACAGCAGCGGGCGTGCTTTGGGGCGGGTGGATGCCGAGCGGTTTTACAGCGCCTCGGGCCAGCAGATCGGGCGGGTCGATGGTGAGCGCGTTTACGACGGCTCAGGGCGGCAACTGGGGCGCATCGACGGGGACCGTGTCTACAACGCATCGGGCCGCCAGATCGGCCGCATCGATGGTGACCGGCTGTACAGCGCTTCGGGCTCGCAGATGGGCCGCATCGACGGCGAGCGCCTGTACGACAGCTCAGGCCGCCAGATCGGCCGCGCCGATGGCCTGCGCCGGATGCAGATGATCGTGTTCTTCTATTTCTTCATGTGAGGTGGAGGCTCCCGGCTATGCAGGACGGACAGGTTTAGCGTTGGCTGCCCGTCTGAATTTGGCACCCCGACCCCAAAACACTTATACTTTCACTTATACTTTGTCGCAATGGAGTTGAACCATGTCACAAATCACGCTGTATTTGGACGATGCCACCCAAGCCTTGGTTGATGAAGCAGCCAAAGCCAATGGGGTTTCCAAGAGCCGATGGGTGGCGGACATCATCCGCACTTATGCGGCGCACGATTGGCCGCAAGACTGCCTGGCGCTGGCGGGCCGTTTTGCAGACTTCCCCTTGCAGGAAGATGTTCCCCAAATCCAACCCGCCGATGTCCCGCGCCTGATTTTTTGATGGTCGGCCATGTTGATCCTCGACAGCAACACCATCAGCTATTACTTCAGAGGTGACCCGCAAGTGGTGCCTCGCATGCAAGCAGTAAGACCGGGCACGCTCGGCGTTCCGGCCATTGTGGCCTACGAGTTGCGCTACGGACTGATGCGCTTACCCAAAGAAGCCGCCGAACCTCGCCTGGCCGCGTTGGCACAATTTTTTCGCCCTTTGCAAATGCTGCCCTTTGATGATGAATGTGCCTTGCAGGCTGCCAAAATTCGCATCGCTTTGGAAGCGGCAGGCACACCCATCGGTCCACACGATACCTTGATAGCGGCCACTGCCATGCGCCATCAAGCAGCGCTCATCACGCGCAATGTGCGCGAGTTTTCTCGGGTACCGGGCCTGCAGTGCATCAACTGGCACGACCCGACTTAGCCCAACCACCCCACACGCTCCAGCGTCCAAAACACCCCCAACACCACAACGGCCGCGGAGCCACCTGCCACCACCACCCAGCGGTAGAGGCGTGTGTGGCGCAGCCACCAAGCCACAGGCAAAAACGCGCCCACGATGGCCAGTTGCCCCAGCTCCACGCCGATGTTGAAGCCGCCCAACGCGGCCAGCAGCGCACTGGCGGGCAGGCCCAGGTCGAGCAAGACGCTGGCAAAGCCAAAGCCGTGCACCAGACCAAACACAAAGGCCAAACGCCAGCGCTTGAGGGCGCTGAAACCCAGCAAATTGTTCAGCGCGGCCAGCACCACCGAAATGGCAATGGCTGGCTCCACCAGATCGGCGGGCGGTGTGAGCCAGCCCGTGATGGTCAAGCCCAACGTGATGGAGTGCGCCACCGTGAAGGCCGTGACGACCGCCAGCACGTCCAGCACCACGGGCCGAGCCTGCTTGGCCGCTTGCCAATCCACCACCTTTTGGCGAGAAGGCTGCAAGGGGGCCAGCACCAAGAGGCTGAGCAGGAAGACGATGTGGTCGATGCCGATCCAGATGTGCCACACGCCCTCGAGGATGTAGCGCCCAAACACTTTGAGCGGGCTGTTGTCTGCGCGGCCGATGCGGGCCTCTGGCCTTTCAGGGCTGAGCAAAGCACTGCTTTGGTGGTCCCCCAGATCCACCTTGAGCAAGCCGCGGTGCAGACTGTCTTGCGCAAAGATCAAGTCATAACGCAGCGCCAAACGGACATCGGCCGCGTCTGCTGCAGAGGACAGCCCCGGGCAACTCACGACCCACTGGGCGCTCAGGTAGGTGCCATCGGCGTGCTCGCTGGCTTGCAGGTCTGCGCGGCCCAAGGCGCACTGTTGTCCAGCCGCAGCCAGGGCAATGCCCTGCGCCAGCCAGTCGTTCAACTCGGGGCTTCGCGCCTGCGTCTCGCCCCAAGTGACTTGGCCATCGCGGTTGGCGTCCAGGTCAAAAATCAGGTCAAGGTCCCGCATGTGGACATCGGCCCTGAGTGTCAACGCGGAGCCAGACGTGCTGAGCGTGAGGTAGCTGTTGCTGCTGGAGTGCGCCTGGGCCACAGGGGTGCTGAGCAGGCTGAACACAGCCAAAGCAGCAGCCACCCACCAGCCCCGCGACACGCCCTTGTTGGGAGAATTCATCATGGACGCCCCCTGGTCCAGCTCGGGTGAGACTGGAGCTGTGCCAGCATCGGCGTCAATTGCGGGTCGGTGTAACCGGTTTTTTCTGCCCACTTGACCACGGGCTCGGCAGCCCGGGCTTGGCCCAAAGCCAGCGCAGCCTGCACAAACAAGAGCGCATCGGGCGGTTCTTTTTGCAGCTGCCAGTTGTCGATGGACAAAGCCAGCCCCGCTTTCAGGTCGCGCCCGTAGGCAATTTGGTAAATGAGTTTGGGCCGCTCGATCAAGGCCTCTTGCCGCAAGGCTTGCGATTGAAGCCGCGCTTCCAACTGGCTGGCCAAGCGGCCTTCGTCCGGGTCTTTCAATCCGCGACTGGCCAACACCGCCTGCATCAAGAGCGCATCGGTCAGGGTCGCATGGCTGTTTGGGGCATTGCCGCCGCTGGTGGCGGCCATGGCGATGGTTTTGGCTTCGCGGTACTGGCCTTGCTGGTTGAGCAAGTCGGCCAAGGACAAGCGGATCAGGTGGGACTGCGGACTGGCTTTGAGACGCTGGCTCCAAACATCCAAGGCGCGGGCAGGTTGCCCGGCCACGCGCTGCGCCTCGCCCAAATGGAAGCCCAACCAGTCTTGCGAGGAGGGATCTTGGTAGCTGGCGGAGCGAAGGGCCCGGCTCAACATGGCCACCGCTGCCAATGGCTGGCCTGTGCGGTAGAGCAACACCGCGCGGTAGACCTGGGCTTCTTCTGCGCCGAGCAAGCGGCCCATTTCCTCAATGTCTTTCTGGGCCGCCGTCATGTCGGCCAAGAGCAGGTGCAAGGCAAAGCGCCAAGACCAAAACTCGGCGCGTGCAGGCTCCAGAGCGATGGCGCGGTTGATGTCTTGCAAACCCTCCTGAAAATCGTGAAAGCCTTGCTTGACCAAGCCCCGCAAAAAATAAGCCTCTGCAGGCAAGTCAGCCACGGTCCACCAGGGCTTCAAAGCCGCCTTGGCCGAGCCATACCAGCGCAAGTCACCTTCGGTCAGGCCCAGCGTGAAAACCGCTCTGGCATAGGCCAGTGCGGTGGGCAAGTTTTGAGGCTGGGCCCGCCAGGCTTGGTCCAAAGCCCGCAAAGAATCTGGACGCCCCTTGGCCGCATGCACCGACGCGGACAAAACCACCGCAGATGCAGCGGGCTTGAAACGCTCTTGGGCGGCAACAGGTGACACGGCCAAGAAGCCCCCCAAAAGCGCGGTCACAGCTGCGCCTGAAATCGGTGTGAAAGCATCACAGCGGTGGCGATGGGTTTTGTCCATGGTTTTCATGTGCCTTTGATGCTTGATAGTATGCGTCTGTGCATTGGCTCACACCGATTCACCATTCTTGTCCCTTTTATCAACCTCTCTCCTCCAAGGTGTTTTTATGAAATTCGTGATGACCGCTCTCGTTTCCGCTTTCATGTTGGTGTCCATGCCCGCCTTCGCAGGTGCGCACGGCGGCGGCAAAATGGACGACAAAAAAGTCGACTGCTCCAAGAAAGAAAACGAAAAGAACCCTGCTTGCGTCAAGAAGTAAACTTTCTTGCCCTCAGGCCTGAACCCCTTTCGAGGGGTTTTTTTACGAGTTGATCACCATGCATTTCTACGAACCCCGCCTGGGCCACGGCCTCAAGCACGACCCGTTCAACGCCATCGTGGGCCCCCGCCCCATTGGCTGGGTGTCCAGCCGCAGCGCGAGCGGCGTGCTGAACCTGGCCCCGTACAGTTTTTTCAGCGCTTTCAACTACGTGCCGCCCGTCATTGGTTTTTCGAGCATTGGGCGCAAGGATTCGCTCAACAACATCGAGGCCACGGGCGAATTTGTCTGGAACCTGGTCACCCGCGATCTGGCCGAGGTGATGAACCAGACCTGTGAGGCGGTGCCACCCGAGGTGAGCGAGTTTGATCTGGCGGGCCTGACGCCCGAGGCATCACGGGTGGTGGGTGTGCCACGTGTGGCGCAAAGCCCGGTGAGCTTTGAGTGCCGCTGCACACAAATCCTGCAACTGCAAGACCTGCAGGGCCAGAAGATCGACACCTGGATGGTGTTTGGCCAGGTGGTGGGCATCCACATCGACGAGCGCTTGCTCAAGGGCGGGGTGTATGACACGGCCCATGCCGGGCACATTTTGCGCGGCGGCGGCGCAGCGGATTACTTCACCATCGGGCCGGAACAGCTGTTCAAGATGTACCGCCCCGAAAGCGGTGCCCGCGACCTGCCCAAGTGAGGCCTTACGGCCCTGCCCCAGCGAAGGGGCAGCGCCTGCGGGTGTCACCTGAGGGGCAGGCCGAGCGCCAGTGGCTGCGTTAATCTGGGCAAAGGGCTTCCGTTTTGCCAGCAGGCGGCTGTGGGCCTTTCACCCCAAGTTCAGGACAAAGACATGACCGCACCACTCACAGGACAAGTTGCATGGATCACAGGCGGGGGCAGCGGCATCGGGCTGGCGGGCGCGATAGAGCTGGTCAAGGCCGGGGCCCATGTGGTGATTTCGGGCCGCAACGCCGCCACCAATGCCAGCGCTTTGGCGGCTCTGAAGGCTGTGGGCAGCGCCGAGGCCCTGCTGCTGGACGTGGCCGACAAGCACGCCGTCAAGGCGGCCGTGCAACAGATTCTGGACCAACATGGGCGCATCGACATTCTGGTGACCAGCGCGGGCACCAATGCCACACAACGCAATTTCGACGTGGTCACGCCCGAGGCTTGGGACGATGTGGTGGCCATCAACCTGTCGGGCCTGTTTTATTGCGTGCACGCGGTTCTGCCCGCCATGCGCCAGCAGCAAAGCGGTTTGATCATCAATGTGTCCTCATGGGCGGGGCTGTACGCATCCAAGCTGACTGGCCCGGCCTATAACGCCACCAAACGCGCCGTGCTGGCCTTGACCGAGTCCATCAACATGGAAGAGTGCACAAACGGCATCCGCGCTACCTCGCTCTTGCCCGGCGAAGTGGCCACACCCATTCTGGACAAGCGGCCCGTGCCGCCGTCTGCCGAGCAACGCGAGCGCATGGTACAGGCCGAAGACATGGGCCAGGCCATCCTGTTTGTGGCGCAGATGCCCGCCCGCACCTGCATCAACGAATTGATCATCTCCCCCACCTTCAACCGCTTTTACACAGGCGGGCTGGAGACACCACCCAAGCGCTGAGCCTCGCCCGATGAGTCAGCTTTTCAGCGACAGCGCCCGGCACCGCCGCATCGGCATTGCGCTGGTGACGGTCACCACCTTGATGTTTGCGGTGCTTGACGCATCGGCCAAGTGGCTGGTGCTCACCCTGCCCGTGATGCAGGTGGTGTGGATGCGCTTTTTGACACACGCACTGTTTTCCATCGCGGTGTTCGCGCCATCGCTCAAAGGCGATCTGCTGCGCTGGCGGCACCCGCGTTTGCAGTTGCTGCGCGGCTTGATGCTGGCGGCCATGACCGGCCTGAACTTTTGGGCCTTGCAGTATTTGCAGCTGGCCGAGACTGGGGCGATGCAGTTTTCCGTGCCGATTTTGATTGCGCTGCTGTCGGCCTGGTGGTTGGGCGAGCGGCTGGACGCCAAGCGTTGGCTGGCCATTGCGGTGGGCTTTGCGGGGGTGCTGGTCATCATCCGCCCCGGCAGCCAGGGTTTTCACCCAGCCATCTTGCTGTCGGCGCTCAATGCCATTTTGTATGCGCTCTTCAACATGATGACGCGGCATCTGGCCAGCAGCGAAAACCCGGCCACCACACAAATGACCTCGGCGGTGGTGGCCACTTTGGCCCTGACGCCCGTGGCGCTGTGGCAATGGCAACAACCGGCCACGCTGCTGGAGTGGTGCGTGATGGCGCTGGCGGGTTTGTGCGGCGGCATTGGCCACCACTTTGTGGCTGTGGCGCACCGCTACGCCTCGGCGGCGGTGTTGGGACCGTTCTTGTACCAGCAGATCGTTTACATGACGGTGCTGGGTTGGCTGGTGTTTGGCCAGGTGCCCGACCTGCCTGTGGTGCTGGGCGCTTTGGTGGTGGTGGCCAGCGGCCTGTATTTGCTGTGGCGCGAGTTTCAGGGCACCCACCACGACTGATGCACTGAACGCTGGTTTGAGTCAGATCGGTGACACCCAGACCGCCGACCCGCACACAAGATGTGAGCATGCCTGATGCATTTGGGTTGCCTTCAAAGGAGTCCTGCATGTCTTCTTCTCCTCGCTGGAAAAACCGCCCACCGGGCTCGAACTGGGGCGACTTCGGGCCTGACGACCAGTACGGTCGCATGAACCTGTTGACGACTGAAAAAGTCCTGCAAGGCATGCAAGAAGTGCGCACGGGACGGACCTTCAACCTGAGCTTGCCGCTGGATTTTCCGGGTGGCAACGTGCTCAACCCGCGGCGTCAGCCACCCGTGCTGCGCCCCACCTTGCGCGGCGACAAGCCCAACATGAACTACCAGCTGTGGTGTGACGATCCGGCCTGCACCGATGTGGTGTGCGACGACCTGGCGATCCTGCATTTGCAGTACAGCACCCAGTGGGACAGCCTGGCGCATGTGGGCTCGATGTTCGACGCCAATGGCGACGGCGTGCCCGAGCCGGTTTATTACAACGGCTTTCGTGCGGGCAGCGATGTCGTGGGGCCCAGCAGTGGATCGGGGGCGGGTATTTTTGGTTTTCCCGAGATCGCCCGTGAATCGACATCAACGGCCAAGGCCTTGGGCATCGAGAAAATGTCCGAGCGCTGTGTGCAGGGCCGTGCGGTCATGATCGACCTGCATGCCCATCTGGGCCGCGAGCGGGTGCGGGTGGGCTACGACATGCTGATGGACATCCTGCACCAGGACCGGGTGGTGGTGGAGCCCGGCGACATGGTGTGTCTGCACACGGGCTTTGCGCAGATGCTGCTGGAGATGAACAAACAGCCCGATCCGCATGCGGTGGAAAACTCTTGCGCGGTGCTGGAAGGACGCGACGAGCGGCTGCTGCAGTGGATCACCGATTCGGGCCTGGTGGCGCTGATCGCCGACAACTACGCGGTCGAAGGCTTGCCCGCCACACCCCGGCCCGGCAGCTGCGCGGCTTTGCCCTTGCACGAGCATTGCCTGTTCAAGCTGGGCGTGCATCTGGGCGAGATCTGGCACCTCACCCCCCTGGCCCACTGGCTGCGGGCGGCTGGCCGTTCGCGCTTTTTGCTCACGGCCCCGCCGCTGCGCCTGCCGGGGGCCATTGGCTCACCCGTCACGCCCATCGCCACGGTGTGACACCCGCTGTGGATGGCCTGTAGCCCTTGGCCTCAATCGATTTGGGTTTGCGCCAGCGTGCCCGATTCCACCAAGCGCCGGATGGCCCCAGCCACCTGCTCTTCGCGCCCCGCAAAGCCATGCTGGGTAAACGCCTGGCAGGCCTCGCCACGGAAACCCGATCCGCCCGACACCGACGCCAAGCCCACGCCCCATTTTTCAGCGATGGCCACGGCATCCCGGTGGTACGTCATTGGGCAAGGGTCCTGACGGTGGTGAAAGATGAATTGCGGGGTTTTGAACGGCCCAAACTCCAGCCCCTGATCTCTGGCCTTGCTGTAGGTGCCCGCGGTGTGGACGATACCGGCATAAAGGTCTTGCCCATGCTTGAGCAAGCCAGCGGTGGTGATCACCCCTCTGCTGGTGGACACGGCCCAGATGTGCACCAAGCTGGGGATTTTTCTTTGCACCTCTTGAACCAAGAGCGCAATGTCTTGCGCCCGCTCGGCTGAAGCCTGGTAGTTGTCGGGGCACTGGGTTTCAAAATCGGACCGACAGTCGAGCAACAAGGTGACGACCTGGGGAGACAGCAGGTGCTGACGGGCACGCACCAAAAAATTGCCGTTTTGCCGGGTGGTGATCTGCCCCGCCTCGTTCAGACGTGGCCGGGTGACCCCGGGGTGCCCCGACACCACCACCAGCAGTTTTTGAGGGGCCACAGCCGAATCCAGCTTGGACAACACGCCTTGCTGGCTGAACCCCTGCGGGGTCTTGACGGTGACGATCTCTTCGATGACCCGGGCGGGCGCACTCGGTGCATCAGTGGCTCTGGCGATGCCCAAGCCCATAACCCCATAAAACGCCAAGGCCAACACCCAAAGTTTGCCCACCATGACCAACCCCTTCCAATGTGGATATTCAGGAAATGTGCTCCATTGTGACTGGGCTGGCGACACGACGAATCCTGAATGTGACTGCCCAAATGGACAGGGCATGATGGAATAGCCCCTGCCCTTCAGCCCATCTAGAGACAGACCATGGTCCATTATTTTGACGAAGCCCGCGTGCAGCAACTGCTGAACGTGCCCGACCTGCTGCAAGGCGTGCGCGAGGCCTTGGTGGCCTTGACGCTGGGCCAGGTGGTGCAGCCGCTGCGCATGGTCATGCCGATTGGCGAGGCCTCCAACGATGGCCTGCTGTTTTTGAAGCCTGCGCAACTGGGCGATGCCTTGAGCACCAAGCTCATCACGCTGGTGCCGGGCAATGCGCAAAAGGGCTTGCCCACGCTGCTGAGCACCATTGTCTTGATGGACCCGGCCACGGGCCAGACGCTGGCCGTGATGGAGGGCAACACCATCACCGCCATGCGCACGGCAGCTGCCTCTGCCGTGGCGGCCGATGCGCTGGTGCCACACACACCGCAGGTGGTGGCCATGCTGGGCAGCGGCGTGCTGGCCCGCAGCCACGCCCAAATGCTGCGTGCCGTGCGCGAGGTGTCCGAGATTCGGGTTTGGAGCCCCAACGCAGGCAACGCGCAGCAGTGCGCACAGGACATTGGCGGTGTGGCCTGCGCCAGTGCCGAACAAGCGGTGCGCGGCGCTGACATTGTCTGCACCGTGACCAATGCCAGCGAACCCGTGCTGCAGGGCGCCTGGCTCAAGCCCGGTGCCTTTGTGGCGGCTGTGGGCGCGCCCCGCCCCACTTGGCGCGAGCTGGACGATGCGGCCATGAAAAATTGGGTGGTGGCCGACCAGCGCGAAGCGGCTGAAAAGGAATCGGGCGATGTGATGCTGTCAGGCGCGCAGGTCGCGGCCGAAATCGGCGAAGTGTTGTGTGGCCTTGTGGCGCCACCACCTGCGGGCACCACCATCGTTTTCAAATCTCTGGGCCAGGCGGTGGAAGACACGGTGGCGGCCCGTCTGGTCTACCGCGCGGCATTGGCCGAAGGCGCTCGCCCATGAGCCGCGCCGATGTGGTGATCGTGGGCAGCGGCGTGATGGGTGCGGCCACGGCCTATTGGCTGACCCGCCTGCAGCCTGGCTTGAAAGTGACGCTGATCGAATCGGACACCCGCTACGAAAAAGCCTCCTCTTCACTGTCGGCCAGCTCGATCCGCCAGCAGTTCACCTGCCCGGTCAACATCCGACTGAGCCAATTCGGCATCGCTTTTTTGCGCGAGGCCGAGCAGCACCTGGGCCTGCCCGACCACCCGGTCGCACTGGGTTTGCAGGAACCCGGCTATTTGTACCTGGCCCTGCCTGAGCAAACAGCAGCCCTGCGCACCGCACACCAGATCCAAAAACAGGCCGGGGCCGATGTCGCCCTATTGGGCCCCGAGGCCCTGCGCCAGCGCTACCCCTGGCTGAACGTGGACGATGTGGCGCTGGGCAGTCTGGGCCAGAGCGGAGAGGGTTGGTTTGACGGCCCTGCCCTGCACCAAGCGTTTTTGAAAAATGCGATGGCGCAAGGCGTGCAGCGACTGCACGACCGGGTGGTGGGCCTGGACCACACCAACGCGCACATCAGCGCCGTGCGTCTGGCCAGCGGCGGCAGCTTGTCCTGCGGCCAAGTGGTCAATGCCGCGGGGCCTTGGGCTGGCGAAGTGGCGGCCATGGCCGGGGTGCACCTGCCCATCGAGGCGGCGCGGCGCACGGTGTTTGTGCTGTCTTGCCCCGAGCCACTGCCGCAATGCCCCTTGCTGATCGACCCGAGCGGCTGGTGGCTGCGACCCGAGGGCCGGTTTTTGATCAGTGGTTCAGAGCCCACACAAACCGAACCCGGCCTGCCGCTGGAGCCCGACTGGGCAGAATGGAACGACGAACAATGGGCATCGCTCGCGCACCGCATCCCGGCGCTGGCGGCTTTGCGGGTGGAGCGGGCCTGGGCAGGCTATTACGAGATGAACACCTTCGATCACAACGCCGTGATCGGCCCGCACCCCGATCTGCGCAACCTGTATTTCATCAACGGTTTTTCAGGCCACGGCATGCAACATGCGGCAGGCGCTGGTTTGGCGCTGGCCGAGTGGATGCTGCAGGGCCAGGCCCAAACCATCGACTTACAAGAGTTAGGTTTTGAGCGCCTGGAGCAAAACCGACCGCTGCGCGAGTTGGCGGTGATCGGCTAAGGCTAAAGGTCTTCGCGCGCTTCGATCTGCAAGCGCTGCACCACCGAGCCCCGAGTGCCCGCCACAGCGCGCACGCGCAGGGATGGACCGGCTTCGAGCACCACGCGGCAGTGGTAATCGAGCCCATCGGTCTGGCCCGGGCAATTGCTGGCAATGCGGCGGTGCCATTGCTGCTTGCCGTCGATCTCCAGCGTCAACGCGTGCCATGCCTCGGCAGGGTCTTCGGGCACACGCACCAGCAAGCTGACATCGATGTCAAATGTGCGTGGCCGCTTCAATGCGCCGGGAATGTTCAACACGGCCACCGCATCGGCCGTCTCGGTGCGCCACAACTCGGGTTTTGCCTGTGCGGCCATGTCGCTCAGGCTTTGAGCAAGGTGCTGAGTTCGCCACTGTCGATGAGGCGACGCAGGTCATCGGCACCACCGACCAGCGTGCCGCGCACAAAGACCATCGGGAACGTGGGCCAGCCGGTCCACATCTTCAGCGCATTGCGTAAACGCCATTGCGAGAAATAGCTGCCGAACTCGATGTACTCGTGCGCCACGCCCGCTGCGGCCAGCGCCTTGCGGGCTTTGCCCACAAACGGGTTGCCCGACAAGCCGACCACCACCACAGCGTGCTGGGCGATGGCGGTTTGCACCTGCTGGATCACGGGCAAGTGGTGTTCGGCAATGCGTTGGCGGATGGCCGGGTGGATGCCCGATTCATCGAGAAGAGGTCGGGTCATGGAAATCCTTGGAAGCCAAAAATGAGACGCCGAGTGGTCAGGCCTTGAGGGCGTTGGCCCCGTCGTGCATGAGTTGTGCGATGTTGGCCGAGCCGAGCAATTGCATCGGGCTGCTGCTGGCCAGATCGATCGCAGCCTGGCTGAAGACGCCCAGGCTCATGCAGGTGCACGAAAAGGCATCACGGCTTTCACGGACAGCCAGCAACTCCCGCAAATGCTCCGCGCCCACGGTGGCCGCTTTCCAGCGTTTGGCACTGACCAGGGTGATGCGGCCATTTTTTTCGATCTGAAAATCGGCCGGGCCATCGTTCAGGCGACTGACCACAAAACCCTGCTGCCTGAGCGCTTCTTCGATCAACACCGAAAAATCACGCCAACCCATGCCCCGTGCCTGCTCCACCAGTTCCTGGATGCGGCTGGCCGAGATGGCGTTTCTTTGTCGCCAGGCGGCCATGACGCCAATGACAAAAAACGGGAAGGCCCCCAGCATGCCCGCTGTTTTGTAGGCCTCAGGCAGCAAAGCCCCTGCCACCAGGGCCACGCCAAACATCACCAAAAAGCTCACCCACCACGGGGCGCGTAGCAAAGTCGCAAAGAGCGACTTTTCGGACATTTTGAATTTCATGGGCAATCAAAGAAGGTCAACGGGCTAAAGGTCAGACCGCAACAAAAAATGGCGGGCCTGAAACCAAGGCCCGCCAGTGTAGTGGCTCCAACGTCCAAATCCCACAAAGCGCTGAAAAGCCCCTTGCGTTTCACGTCATGCAGGGTTTAAGCCCTTAAGAGACCGGCTCGTCGTCCATTGGTGAATCAGCACTGGCAGCATCAACAAAAGACCCAACAAACTGATTTTCAGGCCAGGGGCAATCAGGCACAGCGCACCCACCGTGCACAGCACACGCTCCCAGCGCTTCATCTCGGCCATCAGGTAACCGCTGAGCGCCGCAGCCAGCGCCACAATACCGAACACACAACCGATGAAGGTGACTGCAAAATCAGCCCAAGTGAAGCCCTTGGCAACCAGCAGCAGCGATGGCGAAAACACGAACACAAAAGGCACCAGCGCCTTGGCCAACCCCAGACGGAAAGCCATATTGCCGGTCTTGAATGGATCACTGCCCGCCATGCCCGCCGCCGCATAAGCGGCCAGCGCCACCGGCGGCGTGATGTCGGCCAGCACCCCGTAATAAAACACGAAGAAATGCGCCACCAAAGGCTCCACCCCCAGTTGCACCAAGGTGGGTGCGGCCACCGTGACCATGATGATGTAGTTGGCCGTGGTCGGGATACCGCAGCCCATCAAGATGCAGACGATGCCGGTCATGAACAGCGCGGCCAGCAGCGTCAACGATTTGGCATCGGCCATGAAGGCAGGCAACCAATCCATCATGAAGGCGGCGATGATTTGCGCCCATCCGGTGATGATGAAACTGATCTTGAAACCCACACCCGTGAGCGTGACCACGCCAATCACAATGCCCACGGTGGCCGCCGCAGCGCCCACGGCCAGTGCATATTTGGCACCCGTCTCGAACGCTTCAAGCAGCACTGCGTTGTCGATGCGACCGATCACGCCCATCCACTTTTGTCCCGCCCAGATCAGGGCCACGCCCAACGCCAGAAAACCCAGCTTGATGGTCTCACCATCGCCGCCCCAGTCGACAAAAGCGATCAAGGCCAACAGCACATGCAGCGCAATCAGCAGACCCCAATTGACGCCCCGGTTGCCCCGCACCGAAGTGCACAGGCCCACAATCATGCAAGAGGTGATGCCGGTGAAGGCGGCCAAATAGGGCGTGCGGCCGGACACCAAAATGGCGATCAACAAGACCAATGGGATCAAGGTAGGCCAACGCTGCTGAAAGGACTCGCGTAACTTAGGCATCTCTTCGTCGGTCAGGCCACGCAAGCCATAGCGTTTGGCCTCGAAATGCACCTGCATGAACACCCCAAAAAAATGCATGAAGGCCGGCACAACGGCCGCGGCGATGATGGTCTGATAAGACACGTTCAAAAACTCGACCATCAAAAACGCCGCAGCACCCAGCACGGGCGGTGTGATCTGCCCGCCTGTCGACGATGCGGCTTCAACCGCGCCCGCGAACTCACGGCGGTAGCCCACCCGGATCATGGCCGGGATGGTCAGCGAGCCCACGGTGACGGCATTGGCCACCGACGAGCCGCTGAGCATGCCGAACATGGCCGAACCAAACACACTGACTTTGGCTGGACCGCCCGCATAGCGTCCCGCAACCGTCGAAGCAATGTCCAGAAACAATTGCCCCAAACCAATCCGCGTGGCCAACACGCCAAACAACACGAAGTGAAAAACATAAGTGGCCACCACACCCACCGCCACGCCATAAATACCCTGGCTGGTCAGGTACTGGTGGTTGATCATCTGGCTCCAGCTGGCACCTGCGTGCTTGAGCAAGCCCGGGAAATAAGGCCCAGCCAACGCATAGACCGTGAAGCCGATCGCAATCAAGGGCAAAGGCCAGCCCATGGAGCGGCGGGTGGCTTCGAGCAAGGTGATGAACAGGATGGAGCCCATCACCACATCCATCGTGTCTGGGTTGCCCACACGAAAGGCCAGGTCATCGAAGACATAGGGGATGTACATGACGCTGGCCGCACAGGCCAGGCCCAACAGCCAATCCACCAGCGGTACACCACCGATGCTGAAACGACTTTTGGACACGGTGGTGTCTGCGTCCGACCGGGTCGCTGCAAACACCAGAAAAATCAGGCCCAGCACAAAGGCCAAGTGCACACCCCGGTGGGTGGTCTCACGCAACAGGCCAAAGCCCGCTGTGTAGTAATGAAAGCCCGACAGGATGATGAGCAGCCATTTCACGATCACCGACGCTGGGGGCAACGTGGGCCGAAAACGCATTTCGGGGTCGAACTTTTCTTCGAGTTCCTGCAGATCGCGCATGTCGCGCTCGCGGGCTTCGGTCATACCTGTCCTTCAAAACACAGGGCGCACATGCGCCCTGTTTCACATTTCAGGGTGCATTGCACCCTTGCCCCCAACAGCACGTCGCACAGCAACGCGCCGTTTTGACCAAATCACTTCAGGACACCGGCTTCCTTGTAGAACTTCTCGGCACCGGGGTGGAAAGGAATACCCACACCTTTGACGGCGTTTTCCTTGGTGATGAATTTGCCTTTGGCATGTCCGGCCGCCAACGCGTCCTGGGCGGCTTTGCTGTAAAGCGCCTTGGTGATCTGGTAGACGGTTTCGGTGTCGGCCTTGGCGCTGGTCACCCACTGGGCACCCATGGCCATCGTCTGCACAGCTGGCACATCCTTGTAGGTTCCTGCAGGAATGGTGTCAACTGCCAGGTAAGGGTTGCTCTTGCGCAAGGCTTCGGCCTGGGGACCAGCCAAAGGCACCAGCTCGATGCCGGCACCGCTGGAGGCCAGTTCGGCAATCGCACCAGCAGGTGCCCCACCCACAAAGAAGAAGGCGTCCAATGCGCCATCTTTCAGCTTGTCACCGGCCTGGTTGGGCTTGATGTATTCGGGCTTGATGTCGCTTTCTTTCACACCATAGGCTGCCAGCACCGTGCGGGCATTGACCAGGGTGCCCGAGCCTGGCTCGTCCAGCGCCACGCGCTTGCCCTTGAGGTCGGCCACCGACTTGATGCCCGAACCTTTTTTGACCACGAGGTGGATGCTCTCGGGATACAGGTTGGCGATCATGCGCAGATCGGCGACTTTGGGTTTGCCTTCGTAAACGCCGGTGCCGGTGTAGGCCCAAGTGGCCACATCCGACTGCGAAAAGCCCGACTCCATGGCACCACCGGCGACGGCATTGACGTTGGCCACCGAACCATTGCTGGCCTGAGCTGTGGCCACGATTTTGCCGGGCTGGCTCACCGCGTTGGCGATCATGCCGCCCACGGGGTAATAAGTGCCTGCGGTACCACCGGTACCGATGCGGAAAAATTGTTGTGCTTGCACGGGTGCTGTCATGGCAGCAGCCAAACCCAAGACCCAAAACAGATTGCGACGCTTCATGTGATTCCTCGTGGAAGGGTTAAAAAAACCAGACCTACTGTGTAGCACAACTTGTGCCTGATTTGTCCCTGAATCGGGTCAGGCTCAGGGTAGACTCTGATATCGATGCCCCTAATGACACGGGTCTGGCGCCTGTATAAATCGGAGCATTTCACTGTACAAAGGAAACCCATGCACGTGTGCGTATTGGGCGCCGGCATCATTGGCCTGACCACTGCTTATGAATTGACGCAACGGGGTCACCAGGTCACCGTGGTCGACCGTACGGCACCTGCCGCAGGCGCCAGCGGGGGCAACGGTGCACAGCTCAGTTATTCCTATGTGCAGCCTTTGGCCGACCCGGGCATCTGGGCGCAATTGCCCAAACTGCTGCTGTCGCCATCTTCTGCACTCAAGATCCGCCCCCAATGGGACACGCACCAATGGATGTGGGTTGTGCAGTTCTTGCAAGCTTGCAATGCACAACAGTCGCAAAAAACCACAGCGCAATTATTGACCTTGGCCGCGCAAAGCCGAGCGGTGTTTGATGCGCTGCGCGAACGCGAAAACATCGACTGTGACTTTGCGATGTCGGGCAAACTGGTGTTGTTTCGCACAGAGGCCTCATTTGCCGCTGCACGGCAGCAGATGGTGTTGCAAAAGCAATTGGGAGGCGCCACGCAGCGGGCGGTCTCAGCGTCTGAGGCCTGCACCATCGAACCTGCTTTGGCGCATCAACAAGAACCGTTTTCGGGCGCGATTTACACAGACAGCGAATGCGCGGCCGATTGCAAAAAAGTGTGCGAGGCCTTGACGCAGATCCTGATCTCACGGGGTGTGGCCTTGCGCTTGGGTCAAGACATCCAAGGCTGGCTTCAATCGGGCGACAAAGTCGCTGCAGTCAGCCTGGCCAATAGCGATCAAATTTCGGCCGATGCTTTTGTGCTGTGCACAGGCCACAACGCACCAGTGCTGGCTGCAGCGGCAGGCGTGCGCATACCGGTATATCCGCTCAAGGGTTACAGCATCACGGTTGCCACCGATGGGCAAGGATTGGCACCCAAGGTCAGCATCACCGACAGCGCCCGCAAGATTGTCTTTGCTCGTTTAGGGCAGCGGCTGCGGGCAGCGGGCATGGTGGAGTTGGTAGGACAGGATGCAAGCGTTCAGGCCCGTCAGATTCAAACTTTGCAGCAAGCCACGCAAGCACTATTTCCAGATTGCTCTCGCTACACCGACATCCAGCCCTGGGCCGGCATGCGCCCGGCCACACCCACAGGCTTGCCCATCACTGGCCGCCAAACCACAGGGCCGCGCAATCTTTTCATCAACGCCGGGCAAGGTGCCTTGGGCTTCACTTTGGCGTTTGGGTCTGCGGTTCAACTGGCGGACGCGCTCAGCTGAACCGCTACTTTGCGGGCGTGTCAATCCACCGTCATCCCCGCGTTCTTGACCACCTGGCCCAAGCGGATGGTTTCCTTACGGATCAACTCGCCAAACTGAGCAGCTGTGCCGCCCACCCGGGCGTGCCGATGGCTTCCCATTTTTTCTTGAACTCTGCGTCGTTGAAGATAGCGTTCAAGGTGGTACTGAGTTTTTGCACCACGGGCGCAGGCATGCCCGCACGCACCGCGATGCCATGCCAGCCGGTCAACTCGTAACCTGGCACACCCCCTCGATCACCTGTACCTGACCACCGATCAAGTCGTTAAGCGCAGGGCCTGCGCCTCGGTAAGGAATGTGCGAAATTTTGGTGTTCACCTGGGTGTTGAAAATTTCACCCCCCAAATGCTGGGGTGTGCCGTTACCGGCCGATGCAAAAGCGAGTTGGCTGCTGGGCTTTTGGGCCAGTGCAATCAACTCCTTGACGTTGTTAACCGGCACGCTGGGGTGCACTTCGAGCACTAGCGGGAAGGCCGAAATCTGGATCACAGGTGCCAAGTCGGTCTTTGGAACAAAAGGCATGCTGCGGTACAGCGTGGGTTTGACCGCCATGGGACCGTTGGCCGCCAGCAGCAGGGGGTAACCATCCGCAGGCGCTTGCTTGGCCACTTCAGCACTGCCCAAATTGCCACCTGCACCGCCTTTGTTGTCCACAATCACCGTGACACCCAGACAGGTGCTCAACTCACTTTGCAGCATGCGGGCCATCAGGTCGGTCGGGCCGCCCGGTGGGTAAGGCACAACAAACCGGATGATTTTGCTGGGGTAGTTGTCCTGGGCCAGCGCAGGCACGGCGGTGGAGGCCAAAAGGGCGGCTGAGAGTGCTGCGTTTCATGGTGTTGTTTCGGGTAAAAAAATGAAAAGCTCAAACGGCAAAAAATGCTTCACGCGCCTGCTGCGCGGTGCAGAGGCTGCGGCCCAGCACCCGGGCCGAGTCGGCCACCTGGCGCACCAGCGCGGCGTTGTCCGGGGCAACCTGCCCGTTGTTGAGCAAGAGGTTGTTTTCAAAGCCCACTCGCACATGGCCGCCCAGTGCGGCGGCGGTGGTGGCGCAGGCGTGTTCGCCCGCGCCAAAAGCGCACATGGACCACGGCTCGTTGCCGGTGTGGGCCATGACAAAGGGCAACAGGTCTCGCGGCTCGGAGGTTTGGCCCACCGAATAACGGCCCAGCACAAACAAGAGTGACCAGGGCGCATCCGGGACCACGCCTTGCGCACGCAGGGCTTGCCAGCGCTGCAGATCGGCCACGTCGTACACGATGACCTGGGTCATGACGCGCTCTTTGGCCAACCAGCCAAAAAACTGCGCCAGCCCTGCGTCGCCGATTTCGGGCCGGTCCACTTCACGCAGACCCACCGACACGGCTTCGGGTTGGAGCGCGGTGACCATGGCGATTTGCTCGGGCGCTTTGTACACGCGGGCGGCCTCGCTGGTGACCTGGATGATCATGTCATCACCCACTGCCGCCTTGACCGCCTGCTGCGCGTCGCGGTAGCCCTGTACGTCCAGGCTGTGACGGCCTTGTGCATCGCGGATGTGCATGTGGATCATGGCCGCACCCGCATCCAGGCACTGCTTGGCGGTCTGGCCCAGCTCGGCCGACGTGAGGGGCAGCGCGGCGTGATCAGGCCGCTGTTTGTAAGCGCCATTGGGCGCGACAGTGATCAAAAGAGAATGCGGAAAAACAGCCATGGGGTACCTTGTGGGTATCAGTCGTGAGGGGATCAATCGAGAGGATGAAGAGGCGGCAACTCGGAGGCCAGCAAATCCAGCCCCTGGCGCAGCAGGCGGTCGTAGCGTTCGCGCTCGGCCTTTTGGGTCTCGGGTGTCCAGCTGAAAAAGCCCTGCCCGGTCTTCATGCCCAAGTCACCCCGGGCCACGCGCTCTTGCAGCACGCGGGCGGGCTCGGCGTTCACGGCCAAGCTGGGGTACATGCTGGCCGCGGCGGCGGTGTGCACCTCCAGCCCCGCATGGTCGCGCTGCATGACTGGGCCAGCGGCCAGAAAGCGGAAACCAAAACCAAAGCGCACGGCCGCGTCCACGTCTTCGGGCGAGGCCACGCCTTCGTCGATCAAGGCAAAGGCCTCACGCGCCAGGGCGTGCTGCATGCGGTTGGCCAAAAACCCGGGCTTGTCCTTGCGCACCAGCACGGGCACGCTGCCGCAGCCGCGCATGAAATCGCACAGTTGTTCGGCCTCTTGCACAGCCGTCTTGGGTCCGAGCACAACCTCCACCAGCGGCACCAAATGCGCGGGCATGAAAAAGTGCAGGCCGAGCATGCGCTCTGCCGAGGGCAGGCCCTCGGCGATGGCGCTGATCGGAAAGCTCGAGCTGTTGCTGCACAGCAGCGTTTCGGGGGCGGCCATCTGCGCCAGTTGCGCAAAGAGGGCCTGTTTGAGGGGCAGTTTTTCCGGGATGCACTCGATCAACAGGCTCACACCGGGCCAGGCCACATCGGCCAAGTCGGCCACGGCCTGCACGCGCTCGGTGCGGTGGGCCATGCCCAAAGGTTCGAGGTTGTGGCGCACATGGGCGGCCAGCGCTTGGCGCTTGACGGCATCGGGATCGACCACGGTGACCTGGCTGCCGCCACGGGCCAACACGATGGCCACGTCCATGCCCATGGTGCCGCCGCCCACCACCACGGTGAGCGCTTGAGAGGGATGCGAAGAAATCATGAATCGGGGTCGCTGTGAGTCAAGGTGCGCTGAGTCTAGAAAGCGCCAAGGCTTTCGTCCAGCCGTTTCTTTCAGTGGGCCGGTGAAGCACAGGTCCATCAGGTCTTGATCCCCCCAAAAAAGCACCTCCCGTGCAGGTGCTTTCAGCAGCTCTGGCATGATCCAAAGCATCTGCCGCTGCACAAGAAAGCACACCGTGAATTGGCTTCAAAGATTGCCGGGTTTTACCCGGTCTGCCCCTGGCCTGGAATGGGCGCTTTGGAAAAAGCTGCCCTGGATCGCACTGGCGGGCACCGCCTTGCCTTTGGCCTTGGTGAGCCTGGCTTATCTGGCGGCTCCAGACATCCCCACGCCCGCCTCCGAACGGGCGTTGACCCAGTGGTTTTACATCGCCATCGGCGTGGTGGTTCTGCACTGGACGCTGGTGCTGACAGCGGCCATCGGCTGCGTGATCGTGATGCTGATGAAAGGCCCGGCCTTTGTGGCCGATGGCTTTGAGGTGCAACACACCGACCAACCCGGCAGCCCGACACAGGACGAGATGCGTGAAAAAAACTGACCTGAACTCCGGCCTGGCCTCTTCTTTATCAGAGGCGGACGTGTCGGGCATCATCGCGATGGCCTGGCAGGACGACACCCCGTTTGAAGCGATTGCCTCGCAGTTTGGCTTGACCGAGCCCGACGTCATTGCCTTGATGCGGGCGCAACTGAAAACCCGTTCGTTCAGGGTCTGGCGCATGCGAGTGCGGGGACGCGCAGCCAAGCACCTGGCCTTGCAGCAAGGCCAACAGCCACGCCATGGCGGCACTGCGGCTGCGGCAGCCTCGGCTGCAAAAAACGAGCAGCAGCTCGCGCAGGCCCCTGAGGACTACCCTCTGCCGCCCTCATCCATCTCGCGCCAGTCCTTGCGCTGAAAGACGTCAGGCCCTTTTTGGGAGCGCAGTCGCGTTGGGCGACTGCTGTGCATGGTCCCGCTTGGCATGCGCCTGAAAGGCCGGGGCCTCAGAACCTGAAGGCGAAGCTGAAAGCGACCCAGCAGGCGGGTTTTCAAAACCCGAAGGCTCAGGCAGGATCGACTGCAGCACGCTCAACACATTTTGCAAACGCGGGTCGTGGGTCTGCGCGTCGTCGGTGGTGTCGTTGATGCAAAAGAAATCCAGCGCACCGAATTCGGCCACCAGCGCCTGCAGCTGTGCGTTTTGGTCGGCCTCGCCCGTGGACACATAGCGGTGGCGGTATGGCCGGATGCTCGCTACCCCGTGCGCCAAGGCCCAGCGCAACACGAAATCGGACACGATGGTGGGTTTGTCCCAGCTGCGGAACACGGTGGACCTGACGGCGGCAAACAACTCCGGGGCGGTGTCCTCCAGCTCCAGCAGGATCGACTTGAGCATGGGCCGGGGCGAATGCGCAAACGTGCGGAAGGTGCTTTGGTAGAGCGGATCTTGCTCGCGCAGCGCAGGCGTGCCCGAACGGGCCTTGTCCGTGAGCCACTGAATGGACAGGCGGCAGGCGTTTTCGAGGGAAGTGGCGTCCATGCGCATGGCTTCGTCCGTGACCATCGGATCGTCAGACCAGGTCACATGGAAGCCCCCGGGGTGGAACCAGTCCTGAACCCGCACCGGGGCACCGAAAAACACATCGTCATTGAGGTAGAAATAGCGCTCGGACAAGCCGTGGATGTGGTGAATCCACGACTCGATGTGCCCCGAGTCGAAGGTGGGCAGCGATGCCTCGGGCATCAAATCACGGTGGTCCACCAGCGTCAGGCGGTCGGATGGCCGCAGCCAATCGGGTGCCTGCGCGTCGGTCACGATGTAGACATGGCCGTGGTCGGGGAAAAATTGTTCCAGCGCACGCAGGCTGTAGCGCAGTTCATGGTTGTCCCGAAAGCGCCCTTCCACATTGCTGTAGCGGGCCATGGCGGCACTGGAATCTGAGGGGAGTTGCTGCAGGGCCGCTTGGCGCTTGGCACGCCAGTTCGAATCGTTCCCGTCAACCCACAAATAAACGATGTCGATGGGCGAATCGTGGGACATTTTGCGTTGGATTTTTTGAAGTGGCTGAGTCTAGCAGTGGGTCTACCCGGGCGTTTTCAATACCCGCCCTGGTGTGAGGGCCACTGCTCAAGCGGCATGGCGGGCTTGCACCCACCGTGCGGCAAGAGACCGATGCAGCAGCGATGGATGGGATACGATGGCTTGGCTGTAACTCCACCCTTACCCACCACGATGCGCTGGCTTGTTCCCCTCTTGTTTCTTTTTTGCGAGGCTGCCATGGCCATTGAAGAACCGCGTTACACCGTGCTCGTCTCGGAGCCCCCTTTTGAAGTGCGTCGCTACGCCGCCTTCACGGTGGCGCAAACGCAAATCCAGGGAGACTTTGACGCCGCCAGCCGCAGCGGCTTTCGGCGCATTGCCTCGTATATCTTTGGCGACAACGTGCAAGCCGGTTTGGGTGCGCAACGCAAGATAGCGATGACCGCGCCTGTGACCGTGGTGCCAGAAGACCAGGGTTGGCGCGTGCATTTTGTGATGCCGTCGGCCGAAAACGTGCAGACCCTGCCCCAGCCGCTCAACCCGCACATCCAGCTGCGCCCCGTGCCCGAACACGAGACGGTGGCGGTGCGCTTCAGCGGCTTCACCACGCAAGCGAGCATCCAGGCGCAAACCGAGCGCCTGCGGGCCTGGGCGCAGGCACGCCAACTCAAGCTGAGCCCCACGGCCCAAATCGCCCGCTACGACGACCCCTTCACCTTGCCCTGGAACCGCCGCAACGAAATCCTGATTGACCTGGTGCCCTGAAAGCGGCCGGGATGACGAATCAGAAAACCGGCACCGAGGCACGAGAAAAGCCTTACAAGGGCAACACTTCTACACTGCGCGTGAGCACGGGGCGGCACAAAATCTTGTAACCGTCGGCGTCAAAATGGGCGGCCACCTGGCTGGCGGTTTGGCTCAATTGACGTGCCGCTTCGATGCTGGGGGCACTGCCCAAATAGCACCAGTGCCGGACAACGTGGATTTGCGTCAGTGCCTCATCGCGCTCGACCAGACCCACCGCGCCCGGATAAGGCCAGCATTCCACGCGCAGCGCCAGCAGGCTGGTGAACAGCCGCTCGCGATGCGACTCGGGGCTCTCGTCCCCCCGGCACACCCCTGCACACTGGCGAATGGCCGCTCTGAAGCAGGCTTTGCCAGGCGGCAGTTTTTCAAGGCCCAAGGGGCCGTAGCAGAGTTGGTGCTGGTCGGCGATGGCGCGCAGCGCATCCAGTGCAGCATGGCGGCTGGCGTACAGGCCATACAGATCGGGCTGCGTGGCAAAGTCGATGTCCTTGGAATACACCACCTCGGGCACACCGTCGGTCAAGCGCAGGCTGCACAGCTGCTTGTTGCGGCGCAGTTTCTGGTTGAACAAGGGGTGCTGGGCCTTGATCATTTGCGCCTCCAAAAGCAAGGCCCCGATCTCGCCCGCCGTGCGGATGTGGCTGATGCGCCGGGTCTGGCGCAACATGCGGGCTTCGTCAGGCGTGCGCAGGTGCGAGAGCAGGCGGGCGCGGATGTTGATGCTTTTGCCGATGTACAGCGGCAAGTCGCCTTCCTCGCCGTGGAAGGTGTAAACACCCGCCCCGGTGGGGGCGTCTTCGATGGCTTCGCGCAGGTGTTGCGGGTAGGCGTAGACGCGGCTGTCTTCAAAGTCTTCGCGGCGACGTCGGGGCAAAGTCATGGTGGCGTGAGTGGGTCGAGGGCTGCAAAGCAAAATACTGTTTATATTTACAGTATACTGACACCGTCATGCTTCCTGCAGTTGCCTGACATTGTCCTTTTGAACGCCCCTGGCCACGCGGCTCGGGGCGTTTTTTTTGAGGGGCGGAGCCCTGCGCCCAGACTCAGCGCATGCGGGCACTCAAGCTGCCCAAGGGCGCAGAAAACTCGGCCCGCCAGTTTTCGCCTGCCTGAACCGGCCAGGCGTCGGTCCAGGTGCCGGTGGTGACCACATCGCCCGCTTGCAGGTCGACCGCACCGGGGCATTGGCGCAGCTCTTTCAAAAAGTGGTGCAAAGCGTTCAGCGGGCTGTCGAGCACGTGGGTGCCGCTGCCCTGCTCCACCACCTGACCGTTTTTGAACAAGGTGACGCGGGCCTGCGCCAGCAGGGTGTGCAGGGCCTGCGCATCGGCGGCCAACTGCTGAACGGGCAAGCGCTGGCCCACCAGCAGGCGGGCGTGCAAGCCGCTGTCGGCCATGGTGTCGGTGGCGGTGAATTTCCAGTCCAGGCAGTGCGACTGCACGACTTCAAAACCGGGGGCCAGCCAGTCGATGGCCTCAAACAGTTGCTGCAGGCTGGCGTTGGCTGGCGGCGTGGCCTTCATGCCGAAGACGATTTCGGGCTCCAGCCGAGGTTGGCAAGTCGCGGTCAGGTCGATGCTGCCTTCGGCAGACCCTGATGCGGCGGGCTCGGCAAAGCCCAGACCCGTGTCCCAGACCGTGCCCCACATGGGGCCAAACACCTCGTAGCGCTGCCACAGGGTGCGGTTGGTGAAGCCGATTTTGTAGCCCTTGGGCACTTCGCCGCGCTGCTGGCGCAAGCGGCGCACGGCCAGGGCTTGTTGATAAGCCGCTGCGGTGTCGGGGCCGCCCACCACGCCGGGCGGCTGGCCCCACAAACGGGCTTGGTCGTGGTGCTGCAAAAGTTGTTCGGGGGTCATGCGGGGGCTCCTGTTGATAAGGGTGAAGACATCAAACCGCCACAAAACGGCCGTCTTCCAGGGTCTGGATTTGCCCCTGCGACAGCAGTTCATCGAGGTGCATGGCGATGGTGTTGCGTTCGGCGCACGGCACAAAGGGCACGTTGTAGCCTGCGGGGTAGAGCAAGCGGCGATCGACCAGTTCATCCAGGCTGTGGGGGGCCTGCAAATAGCCCAGCAGTTGCGCGCTGCGCTCGTCGATCTTGCTGGCAAATCGGGACAGGTCGGCCAGAAATTGCGCTCGGTTGGTGATCACGGCCTTGTGGTGCGAGGTGGCCCAGATGCGGGCGTCCAGCTCGGCGACTTTTTTCAGGGTCTGCCGAAAGTCGCTCAGGCTGGAGGTGGCGTCGCCGTAATAAGGGCCAAAACTGCTCAGGTCGATGTCGCCAATGAAGGCCAGGCCTTCGCTTTCGACCACCAGGGCGCAGTGGCCTGCGGTGTGTCCCGGCAGGTGGTGCGCACGCACCCGCACGCCGCCGCCCAGGTCCCACAACGCGTCGTCGCTGTAGCCGGTGGCGTCGGGCCGGGGGTGGTAATGAAAATCCTTTTCCACGATGGCCCGCATCGCGTCCAGCACGTCTGGCGGGTAGCCGTAGTGGCGACACATGCCGTCCCACGATTGGGCGGCGGCCAGGTCGGCCTCGTGCACCTGCACACGGGCATGGGGCAGGCGGTGCAGCCCGGCCATGTGGTCTTCGTGCACATGGCCCAGGATGACCAGGTCCACCGTGTCCAGCTCGGGGCCAATGCGGTTGGCCACCTCGGGCGTGTCGAAAGCCACCCGCACGTCGGCCCCCTGCACGATGAGCTGGTTGCCATCGGGGTATTTGCCCGACTTGTCACCCAGGTGCACCCGGACCACTCCGAATTCCAACACCGACGCCATGGCTGCCTTTCCTGAACTGCCCTGGTCTGGGCATGAGAGGCCACTATAGCCAGCGCGACAGCCTTGCGCTGCCGCGCACGCTACAGTCCAACGCATGACCGACCTGCCCTCGCCCGCCACGCTGGCCCCCACCGCCCTGATCGACAGCGACCACCCCGATGTGATCGCCTTTGCGCAGCAGCATGCGCAGGGCGCCACCGACCGCGAACGTGCCGTGGCCCTGTATCTGGCGGTGCGTGACCGGTTCCGCTACGACCCTTACCGCATCGATTTGTCCCCGCAGGGCATGCGGGCCAGCTCGGTCATCGCCCAAGGCTCGGGCTGGTGTGTGCCCAAGGCGGCGCTCATGGCCGCAGCCTGCCGGGCGGCGGGCTTGCACGCCCGCCTGGGTTATGCCGATGTGCGCAACCACCTGAGCACCGAGCGCCTGCGCCAGACCATGCAGACCGATGTGTTCATCTGGCACGGCTATGCCGACATCTGGCTGGAAGGCCAATGGGTCAAGGCCACGCCCGCTTTCAACATCGAGCTGTGCGACAAATTCGGCCTGCTGCCGCTGGAGTTCGATGGGCGAAACGATTCCATCTACCACCCGTTCGACAAGGCGGGCAACCGGCACATGGAGTACGTGAACCAGCGCGGCACCTTCGATGACATGCCCTTGGCGCAGATCGTGGCCGACTTCCAGACCGTTTACCAGGGCTGGATGGCCGACAAGGACCCGCTGCACAACGCCAGTTTTGAGCAGGACGTGACGCGTGAGACGCGTTAAGGCACTTCAGGCGCTGACCGTCGCCGCCCGCTTCACCCGCCACAGAAGCCACAAGGCGATGCTCAGGTTGAGTGCGTTCCACATCACGCCGTTGATGAAAGCGGCATGGTAGGAACCTGTGATGTCAAAGACCTTGCCCGACATCCAGCCGCCCAAAGCCATGCCCAAGAGCGTGGCCATGATGACCGCACCCACGCGTGAGCCCGCTTCTTTGGCCGGGAAGTACTCGCGCACGATGATGGCGTAGGCGGGCACGATGCCGCCCTGAAACAGGCCAAACAGCGCCGAGATGATGTAGAGCGACACCAGGCCATCGAAAGGCAAAAACAAGAGCAGCGCCACGCCCTGCAAGACCGAGCCCAGCACCAGCGTGCGCAAGCCGCCAATGCGGTCGCAAATGGCCCCGGAAATCAAGCGGCTGGCGATGCCGCTGGCCAGCATGAGCGAGAGCATTTCCGCGCCGCGTGCCGCGCCAAAGCCCAGGTCGGTGCAATACGCCACGATGTGCACCTGCGGCATGGCCATGGCCACGCAGCAAGCCACACCCGCCACGCACAACAAGAACTGCGCCTTGTTCAGACTCAAACCAAAGGGGCGCTGCGACTGCTGGGCCTGGGCGCTGCCCGCCACCGGAGTTTGCAAAAGGGGGGGCCTTTGGCGCATGAGCAGGCTGAGCAGCACCATGCCGATGCCGCAAATCAGGCCCAGCGCCACATAGGTGCTGCGCCAACCCACGGTCTCGACACCGTACTGCGCCAAAGGTGGCCAAAGGGCCCCGGCCACGTAATTGCCACTGGCGCACACCGCCACGGCAATGCCCCGGCGCTTGCGCCACCACAGCGAGGTGTCGGCCACCAAAGGCGCAAAGGTGGTGGAGCTGCCAATCAGCCCCAAAAACAGGCCATGCGCCAATGCAAACCACCAGATGTTGCCGGACAAACTGGCCGCGATGAACCCCAGGCCCGTGCCCACACCCCCCAAAAACAAAGGCACATGCACGCCTGCACGGTCGGCCCAGCGGCCCATGAACAGGCCCCCAATGCCAAAGCCGATCATCATGAGGGTGTAAGGGATGGACGCATCGGCTCGGCTGACACCGAACTCGGTCTGCACGGCGGGCAGCACCACGGCCACCACATACATGCTCGCGCCCCCCAACGTCATCAGGGCCAGGGTGACCAGCAAACGCCGGGCGGCGTAGGCGGAGTCAATCAGGTGTTCAGCGGCGGCAGTGGATGAGCTCATGCCTTCAGATTAGCAGGCCGGGCCACGCGGCGTTGGCAAATGCGGGACAAGCAGTCAAGCAATTCAACAATACAAATAATGGCTATGATTTTGGCAAATCAACCACCAAAAACACCATGCCCAAATTATTTGTATTTTTGGCTTCGGCCTTGTTGATCAGCAGCGTTCACGCCCAAGGAAGCAGCTGCACGGCCGCCGCAGCGGAGAAGAAATTGGCAGGCGCGGCCAAAAACTCGTTCCTGAAGAAATGTGAAAAAGACGCGACCGCCCAATGCGAAGCCTCCGCCGCTGAACGCAAACTGGCCGGTGCTGCCAAAAACAGCCACATCAAAAAATGCGTCAAAGACGCTGTGGGTGAAGCGCACTGATGGGGGCTTGCCCCGGATTCCCTCCGTTGTGCAAAGCGTTGGGCATCGCCTGCCTGACCCTTGCAAGCCTGGGTCTGGCCTGGGCTGACGAACTGCAAGGCCGGGTGGTCAAAGTGGCCGATGGCGACACCATCACGGTCCTCGATGCGCAGCGTCAGCAGCATGTGATCCGACTGGCAGGCATTGACGCCCCCGAAAAAAGCCAGCCTTACGGCCAAAAATCCAAAGCCCATTTGTCGCAAGCCGTCTTCGGACAAACCGTGACCGTGACGTTTGACAAGCGGGACCGCTATGGCCGCATCGTTGGCCAAGTGCGGGTTCTGGGCGAAGACGCCAATTTGCGACAACTTCAAGCGGGCTGGGCTTGGCATTACAAGCAGTACCAAAACGAGCAAACGCCCGATCAACGCAGCGTCTACGACGCCGCCGAACGCGCTGCGAGAGAAAAACGTCTGGGCCTGTGGCAAGGACAAGGCCCTGCCAGCCCGGAGCCGCCCTGGGATTACCGCGCCCGGCTCAAATCCGAACGCCAGTCAGCGCAAAACCACACCCCTTTGTCGGGAAGCCGTCTGCAATAGCTTAGAACTGCAGGGCGATCCGCATCAACCGGGGCGCACCATCTTGCAGCTGCTGGGCAGACGGGCCTGCTCGGCCTTGATCTGGCGCACCACCTTGAAGCCGTAGCCTGAACCTTCCACATCAAAAGGCACGCCCGCAGCGCCTTGGCGTTGCATCACGCCCACCACCAGCGGCTGCTGGAACTGGTGGTCTTCGGCACGCATGAAGCCAGTCTGCCCGGCCATGCTGACGCGGGCTTTCTCCAGCGCCAGCGCCACCGCCACGGGCTCGGTGCTGCCCGCTTTTTCGACCGCCTGGGCCAGGGCCTCGACCATCAGCTGCATGCGCACATGCACATAGTCTTCAGAGGGCTTGCTGAAACGCTGGCGGAACGACTGGTAAAACGCTTCGCTGGCCTTGCCCGGCACATTGGGCAGCCAGTCGGCCACAGCGATCACGCGGTCCACACCCGCATCGCCCAAGGCCGCAGGCGCGCCCAGCGCATTGCCATAAAAGGTGTAGAACTTGCCTTCGTAACCGGCCTCGCGAGCGGCCTTGACCAAAAGCGTCAGGTCATTGCCCCAGTTGCCGGTGATGACCGCTTGAGCACCGCTGGCCTTGATCTTGGCCGCATAGGGCAAAAAGTCTTTGACACGGCCCATGGGGTGCAGCTCGTCGCCCACCACCTTCACATCGGGGCGCTTGTCGGCCAATTGGCGCTTGGCTTCGCGCAAGACGGCCTGGCCGAAACTGTAGTCTTGCCCGATCAGGTACACCGACTGGAGCTTTTTGTCCTCCCGCAACACCTGCATCAGCGCGGTCATGCGCATGTCGGCGTGGGCGTCAAAACGGAAATGCCAGAAGCTGCATTTCTCATTCGTCAGGATCGGGTCCACCGCCGAGTAGTTCAAAAACAGCACGCGCTTGGCTGGCTCGCGCTCGTTGTGTTTGTTGATCGCGTCGATCAGGGCCGCCGCATTGGCCGATGAATTGCCCTGCAAGATCACCTGCGCCCCGTCGTCGATGGCGGCCTTGAGGGCCGACAAGGCTTCTTCGCTTTGGCCTTTGCTGTCGTAGCGCTCCAGCACCATGGGCAGCAGGCCTTGCGGCGTTTTGACGCCCCCTCGCGCATTCACGCGCTCGACCGCCCAGGCGATGTTGCGCACCACCGCCTCACCCGTGTTGCCAAAGGGGCCGCTCAGGCCCTCGATCAGTGCCAGCTTGATGGGGGCAGGCGATTGTGCCCACGAAGGCGACAACAACAAGGTTGCAGCCAGCGACACGGCGACACGACGGAAAATGAAGGACAAACGCATATCAAAAATAGAAGCCGCCAGAAGGCGGGTTGAAGCTGAGAAGGGGCGCAGTGTAACTGCCCTGTTGGACACCCACGATGACCGCTGATTCGAGTGGATTTTGTGGGCGGCTGCCCCTGCGGCCGAATGTCTGCTGGGACAACAACCCATGTTTGAACCACCATTCGCGAGCAGGGGCTCGCTCCCACGGGGGGAAGCCCAGCGTCAAGCGAGCTCGTGCAAGGGCCAGCGCGGTTTGACGTCGAAGCTGTAACGCGCCTCAGCGGCTTGCGCGCCAGCTTGCAAGCGCATGGCTGCTGCCATGGCAATCATGGCGCCGTTGTCGGTGCACAGGTGCAGCTCGGGGTAGTGCACGCGCACTTTGGCTTTGGCGCAAGCGGCGTTGAGCTGCGCGCGCAACTCGCGGTTGGCCCCCACGCCCCCGGCCACCACCAAGCGCTTCATGCCGCTGGTCTTGAGCGCGGTCATCGATTTTTTGACCAGCACTTCCACAATCGCCGCTTGGGTCGATGCGGCCAGATCGGCCCGCTCGGGTGCACCCTCGGTGTGGGCGGCGGGGCCGATTTTCTGGCTCTGCGTGAGCACCGCCGTTTTGAGACCTGCGAAGGAAAAATCCAGATCGCCGCTGTGCAGCAAGGGGCGCGGCAGCTTGTAGGCCGCCGGATTGCCCTGCTCGGCCAGGCGCGACAGACCCGGGCCACCGGGATACGGCAGGCCCATCAGCTTGGCCGACTTGTCAAAGGCCTCGCCCGCGGCGTCGTCGATCGTCTCGCCCAGCAATTCGTAGCGGCCCACGCCGTCCACCCGCATCAGTTGGGTGTGCCCGCCCGACACCAGCAAGGCGATGAACGGGAACTCGGGTGGGTCCGCGCTCAAGAAGGGCGAGAGCAAATGCCCTTCCAGGTGGTGCACGCCCAGCACCGGCTTGCCCAAAGACGCCGCCAGCGCGCAGGCCACGCCCGAGCCCACCAACAGCGCCCCGGCCAGGCCCGGCCCCCGGGTGTAAGCCACCACATCGATATCGACCAAAGCGGTCCCCGCCTCGGCCATGACCTGGCGGGTCAGCGGCAGCACACGGCGAATGTGGTCGCGGCTGGCCAGCTCGGGCACCACGCCACCATAGGCCTGGTGCATCTCGATCTGGCTGTAGAGCGCGTGCGACAACAGGCGCGGCATGGCGGTCCCGTTGGCTTCCACCAAGGCCACACCCGTCTCGTCGCAGGAAGATTCAATGCCCAAAATTCGCATAACAGCTAGTTTAAGCGGGGTATGGAGGCTGTCCGGGCCCTTGGCCATAATGAACTAAACCATTTTTTGGCAGCCCAGGCCATTGAACCTGTGGGAGGCCGCCCCTGCGGCCGAATAACGTTCGCGCGCAGGGGCGCGCTCCCACAATGCCAGCTACCCTACAGGACCCATCCATGACCACACTCCGACTGATTTCTTCCATGGCCACCAAGCCGCTGCTGGCCGATTTGGTGGCGCTGTACCAGGCACAGACCCCGGGCGTTCAAATCCAGGTCGAATCGGTCGGCGGCGTCGATGCGGCCAAGCGCGTGCAAGCGGGTGAAGCCTTTGACGGCGTGGTGCTGGCCAGCGACGCCATCGACAAACTGGTCGCCAGCGGCCATGTGCTGGCGGGCAGCCGCGCCGACCTGGTGCGCTCGGGCGTGGCGGTGGCCGTGCCTGCGGGCCAACCCGTGCCCGACATCTCGACCGAAGCCGCACTCAAAGCCGCCGTCCTGGCCGCCCGCACGCTGGGTTATTCCACCGGCCCCAGCGGCGTGCAACTGGCCAAACTGTTTGATCGCTGGGGCATCACCGGGCAAATCCAGGACCGCATCGTCCAAGCCAAGCCGGGTGTGCCGGTGGGCGCGCTGATCGCGCAAGGCGAGGTGGCCCTGGGCTTTCAACAACTGAGCGAGATGCGGGGCGTGCCTGGTATCACCGTGCTGGGCCCTTTACCTGAAGCGGTGCAAATCACCACCACCTTCTCGGGCGGCGTGGCCAGCACCTCCAGCCACGCCGATGCGGTGCGCACCATGCTGGCTTTCTGGGCCTCAGCCGCCACGGCCGAAACCAAGGTGCGTCACGGGATGGTGACGGCCTGAAGCCCGCCCCAAGAAGGCACGCAGCACCGCACTTCGGCGCGCTTCTTGCTTTAACCCCGTCATGCAAGAAGCCTTGAGGATCGTTGTCATCATTTCAGACCCCGCCCTGGTGGCCGAAGGGGATGAACAGGCGCAGGCCATTGAGGAGCGCTCGCGCCTCTTGCGCATTGGCTTGCTCGAAGCGGGCTACAAGCTGGTGGCCACCCTGCCCGCCGATGTGTTTTTGACCGAACGACTGGCCCAGCTGCAGGCCGACCTGGTCATCGTGGACGCCGAAAGCGATGCCCGTGATGCACTGGAACATGTGGTCATGGCCACGCGCGATGAACGCCGCCCCATCGTGATGTTCACCAACGACAGCGACACCCGACCCATGAACGAGGCCGTGGCCGCAGGCGTGACGGCCTACATCGTGGCCGGGCTGGCGTCTGAGCGCATCCACCCGATCCTGACGGTGGCGATGGCCCGCTTCAAGCACGAACAAGCCTTGCTGGCCGAGCTGGACAACGCCCGGGGCGAATTGCAGGACCGCAAACTGATCGACCGGGCCAAGGGCCTGCTGATGCAGCGCCAGGGCCTCAGCGAGCAAGAGGCTTATGTTCGCTTGCGCAAAGCGGCCATGAACAAGGGCGTGAAGCTGGCCGACATCGCGCAGCAGATGCTGGACATGGCCGAGTTGTTGGGCTGAACGCGCACCCGATCGCGCACCAGTTCAGTGCCAACGCACCTGGCGGGTGCAATCCCAGGCCAAACCCCTCAGGAAAACCCTGGCACGCGGCTTGCAGTACTTGAACCAAGACCAACGAAGGTCAAACGTGAGATCACCCAATGGCGGGTGAACCCACACCGGACAAAGGCGTCCCCATGCGTTCGCGCCCTGCACTGCAGGCGCGGTTGACATGAGGACGCCTTTTTTGTTTTCCAAAACCGCACCAGGAGTTTCGCCATGACCGACATTCTGAAAACCAGCTTCAACCGCCGCACTGTGTTGCAGGCCGCTGCCGTGGGGGCAGCGGGCGTGTCGCCCGCGCTGCGCTCCGTGGTCTATGCCGCAGGCTCAGACGCTCCCGAGAAAAAGGACGTCAAGATCGGCTTCATCCCGCTGACCGATTGCGCCAGCGTCGTCATGGCCTCGGTGCTGGGCCTGGATGTGAAGCACGGCGTGAAGTTCACCCTCAGCAAGGAAGCGAGCTGGGCCGGTGTGCGCGACAAGCTGGTCAACGGCGAGTTGGACTTTGCCCATGTGCTCTACGGCCTGGTCTATGGCGTGCACCTGGGCCTGTCGGGCCCCAAAAAAGACATGGCCGTGCTGATGACACTCAACCACAACGGGCAGGCGATCACGCTGTCCAGAAAGCTGGCTGACAAGGGCGCGGTCGATGGCGCAGGTCTTGCCAAGCTGATGCAAAGCGACAAGCGCGAATACACCTTTGCGCAGACCTTCCCCACCGGCACCCACGCCATGTGGTTGTATTACTGGTTGGCGAGCTACGGCATCAACCCGATGAAAGACGCCAAGGTCATCACCGTGCCGCCACCGCAAATGGTCGCCAACATGCGTGTGGGCAATATGGACGGCTTTTGCGTGGGCGAGCCCTGGAACCACCGCGCCATCATGGACGGGATTGGGGTGACAGCCACCACCACACAGGACATCTGGAAAGACCACCCCGAAAAAGTGCTGGGTACCACGGCCGAATTCACCAAGAAATACCCCAACACCGCCCGCGCTGTGACGGCCGCCATCATCGAAGCCAGTCAGTGGATCGACGCCAGCTTGCAAAACAAGCTCAAGATGGCCGAGACCGTGGCCGACAAATCGTATGTCAACACCGGTGTCGACGCGATCAACCAGCGCATTTTGGGCCGCTACCAAAACGGCATGGGCAAGATCTGGGATGATGCCAATCACATGAAGTTTTACAACGATGGCGCGGTGAACTTCCCCTATCTGTCGGACGGCATGTGGTTCATGACGCAGCACAAGCGCTGGGGCCTGCTCAAGGACCACCCTGACTACCTGGGTGTGGCCAAACAAATCAACCAAATCGCGCTCTACAAGGATGCGGCCACCGCCGCCAAGACCCAGGTGCCCAAGAGCGACATGCGCAGCCACAAGCTGGTGGACGGCGTGGTCTGGGACGGCAAGGACCCCAAAAAATACGCCGACGGCTTCAAAGTCAAGGCCTGAAGGAGAACACCATGGTCAGTGCCGTTTTCCATTCACCCACCGGGGGCAAAACGGCCCCTGTGAAGCTTGTACCCCCCCCTGCCGAGGCAGTCGCCGCTGCAGCTGCCGCCGCCGCGCAAATACAACGCGCTCGCCAATGGCACAACTTCTGGATGGCGGTCTTGCCGCCGCTCGTGGGCTTGGGCTTGCTGATCGGTTTGTGGGCGCTGGTGTCCATCACCACCAAGGGCAGCATCCCCAGCCCCTACGACACGGGCCTGCAAGCCATCGACATTTTCAGCGACCCGTTCTACCGCAAAGGCCCCAATGACCAGGGCGTGGGCTGGAACGTGCTGATGTCGCTCGAACGTGTGGCCGTGGGCTTTGGCCTGGCGGCACTCGTCGGCATCCCGGCGGGCTTTGTGATCGGACGCTTCACCTTCCTGTCGCGCATGTTCAACCCGCTCATCAGCTTGCTGCGCCCGGTCTCGCCACTGGCGTGGTTGCCGATCGGTTTGCTGGTGTTCAAAGGAGCCAACCCGGCGGCCATCTGGACGATTTTCATCTGCTCGATCTGGCCCATGGTCATCAACACCGCCGTGGGCGTGCAGCGCGTGCCGCAGGACTACCTGAACGTGGCCCGCGTGCTCAACCTGTCGGAATGGAAGATCGCCACCACCATCCTCTTCCCCGCAGTGCTGCCTTACATGCTGACCGGGGTGCGCCTGGCTGTGGGCACGGCGTGGCTGGTGATCGTGGCGGCCGAAATGCTGACCGGCGGCGTAGGCATTGGTTTTTGGGTCTGGGACGAGTGGAACAACCTCAACGTCAAGAACATCATCATCGCGATTTTTGTAATCGGCGGCGTGGGCCTGATCCTCGAATACACCCTGATCCGCATCGCCACCGCCTTCACCTTTGAGGATGTCAAATCATGAACGCCGACAGCAAGTACATCCAGATCCAGAGCGTGGAGCAAACGTTCAAAACCAACAAGGGTTTGTTCCCGGCACTGCGTGACATCCACCTGGACATCGCCAAGGGCGAGTTCGTGGCCTTGATCGGCCACTCCGGTTGCGGCAAGTCCACCTTGCTCAACCTGATCGCTGGGCTGACCACACCCACGGCCGGGGTGCTGCTGTGCGCCAACCGCGAAATCGCAGGCCCCGGCCCCGAGCGTGCGGTGGTATTCCAGAACCATTCGCTGCTGCCGTGGCTCACCTGCTTTGACAACGTGCACCTGGGCATCGAGCGCGTGTTTGGGGCCACCGAAAACAAAGCCCAATTGCGCGCCCGCACCGACGCGGCGCTGGCCATGGTGGGCCTGAGTCACGCCGCGCAAAAGCGCCCCGGCGAAATCTCGGGCGGCATGAAGCAGCGCGTGGGCATTGCCCGCGCCCTGGCCATGGAGCCCAAAGTGCTCTTGATGGACGAGCCCTTTGGTGCGCTGGACGCGCTGACCCGCGCCAAACTGCAAGACGAACTGCTGGAGATCATGGCCCGCACCCAAAGCACCGTGGTCATGGTCACCCACGACGTAGACGAGGCCGTGCTGCTGTCCGACAAGATCGTAATGATGACCAATGGCCCTGCCGCCACGATTGGCGAGGTGCTGAGCGTGGATCTGCCCCGCCCACGCCATCGCGTGGAACTGGCTGAAAGCGCGGCGTACCAGCGTTACCGCAAAGCGGTGATCGACTTCCTCTACACACGCCAGGCGCATGTGGAAAAAACCGCTTAAGGAGAAGACCATGGACATGCGTGTCAATGCCAAAGAGAAAATGAAACTGGTCATGGTCGGCAACGGCATGGCCGGAGTTCGGGCCATCGAAGAGCTGCTCAAGCTCGCGCCCGACCTGTACGACATCACCGTGTTCGGTGCCGAGCCGCACCCCAACTACAACCGCATCCTGCTGTCGCCCGTACTGGCCGGTGAGCAAACGCTCGAAGAGATCGTGCTCAACGACTGGGCCTGGTACGAAGGCAACGGCATCACGCTGCACGCGGGCTTCAAGGTCACGCAGGTGGACCGCGTCAAGCGCATGGTCACCGCGCAAAATAACGCGGGCGAAACCCTGACCACGCCTTATGACCGCCTGGTGATGGCCACAGGCTCTAACCCCTTCATCCTGCCGCTGCCTGGCAAAGACCTGCAAGGCGTGCTGGCCTACCGCGACATCGCCGACACGCAGGCCATGATCGACGCGGCTGCGCAGTACAAGCATGCGGTCGTCATCGGTGGCGGCCTGCTGGGACTGGAGGCGGCCAACGGCCTGATGAAGCGCGGCATGCAAGTGACGGTGGTGCATGTGAGCGATTGGCTGATGGAGCGCCAGCTCGACAAGGTGGCGGGGCAGATGCTGCAAGCCTCACTCGAAGCACGCGGCATGCAGTTCCGCATGAGCGCTCAAACCGCCGCGCTGTTGGGCGACGACACAGGCCGGGTGAACAAGGTCGTATTCAAGGACGGCACCCATGTTCGCGCCGACCTGGTGGTCATGGCCGTAGGCATCCGCCCCAACACGGCGCTGGCCGAAAGCATGGGCCTGCATGTGAACCGCGGCATTGTGGTGAGCGACACCCTGCAAACCGTGACCGACCCGCGCATCTGGGCGGTGGGCGAATGCGCGGCGCACCGGGGCATTGCCTATGGCCTGGTGGCCCCGCTGTTTGAACAAGGCAAAGTGCTGGCCAACCACCTGGCCGAGTTCGGCATTGGCCGCTATCTGGGCTCACAGACCTCGACCAAGCTCAAAGTCACCGGCATTGACCTGTTCAGCGCAGGCGACTTCATGGGCAAAGCCTCGGGGCGCCCGGAGGACGCGGAGTGCGAAGAAATCGTCATGAGCGACCCGGCCGGTGGCATTTACAAAAAGCTGGTGCTCAAGGGCGACCAGTTGGTGGGCGCCTGCCTGTATGGCGACACGGTGGACGGCAGCTGGTACTTCAAGCTGCTGCGCGACGGCCGCAGCGTGGCCGACATCCGCGACAAACTGATGTTTGGCGAATCCAACATCGGCGACGTGGGCCACCAGGGCCAGAGCAAAGCCGCCGCCATGGCCGACACCGACGAAGTGTGTGGTTGCAATGGCGTAACCAAAGGCGCGATCTGCAAAGCCATCAAGGACAAGGGCCTGTTCACGCTCGACGAAGTGCGCAAGCAAACCAAGGCCAGCGCCAGCTGCGGCTCCTGCACCGGACTGGTTGAACAAATCCTGATGTTCACCGCCGGTGGCGACTACTCGGCCACGCCCAAGCTCAAACCCATGTGCGGCTGTACCGAGCACGGCCACCAGGCTGTGCGCGATGCCATTCGAGAACACAAACTTCTCACCGTGGGCGGCGTCTTCAAATTCATGAATTGGCGCACACCCAACGGTTGCGCCAGCTGTCGCCCAGCCGTCAACTACTACCTGATCAGCACCTGGCCCAAAGAGGCGCAGGACGACCCGCAAAGCCGTTTCATCAACGAACGCAGCCACGCCAACATCCAGAAAGACGGCACCTACAGCGTGATCCCGCGCATGTGGGCAGGCGAGACCACCGCCGCCGAGCTGCGCCGCATCGCCGATGTGGTGGACAAGTACCAGATCCCCACGGTGAAGGTCACGGGCGGTCAGCGCATCGACTTGCTGGGCGTCAAAAAAGAAGACCTGGTGGATGTGTGGAAAGACATCGGCATGCCCTGCGGTCACGCCTATGCCAAAGCGCTGCGCACGGTGAAGACCTGCGTGGGCAGCGAGTGGTGCCGCATGGGCACGCAAGACAGCACGCAAATGGGCAAGGACCTGGAAAAAGCCATGTGGCGCATGTACGCTCCGCACAAGGTCAAGTTCGCCGTGTCGGGCTGCCCGCGCAACTGCGCCGAAGCCGGCATCAAGGACGTCGGCATCATCGGCGTGGACTCGGGCTGGGAGATGTATGTGGGCGGCAACGGTGGCATCAAAACCGAGGTGGCGCACTTTTTCACCAAACTCAAGACCGCGCAAGAGGTGCTGGAGTACACGGGCGCCTTCATGCAGCTGTACCGCGAAGAAGGCTGGTACCTGGAGCGCACGGTGCACTACATCAACCGGGTGGGCCTGGACCACGTGAAGAAAAAGATCCTGGAAGACGCCCCACTGCGACAGGCCCTGTGGGCCAAGCTGCAAGCCGCGCTCGACGGTGAGCCCGATCCGTGGTTTGAACTGCAAGAAGCCAAGGTGGACACCCGCCAGTTCACGCCCCTGACCACTGCCTGAAAAAAGACAAGGAACCCCCATGACCGCATGGAAAGCAATCTGCCGGGTGGAAGACATCCCGGTGCTGGGCTCGCGTCGCGTGGCGCGAGACCACGGCCTCGATGTGGCCGTGTTCCGCAACGACGCTGACGAGGTGTTCGCCCTGCTCGACCGCTGCCCGCACAAGGGCGGCCCGCTGTCGCAAGGCATCGTGTTTGGCACCCGCGTGGCCTGCCCGCTGCACAACTGGACGATTGGCCTGTGCGACGGTCAGGCACAAGCGCCCGACGAAGGCTGCACGCCGCGCTTTGAAGTCAAGGTGGAAGCGGGCGTGGTGTTCTTGAACGCCGAAGAGTTGGTCGGTCACGCCACGGAACTGACTCGGCCTATGGCTGGACCCGTTTCACGCAAAACCGAGAGGACCTCGTAGGTCGGTGGCTTCAGCCCCGACAAGGGCCTTCACCCAACCTGCAACGTCGGAGCTAAAGCTCCGACCTACAAAAAACCCAATGCCCCATTGCCCATGACCCCGATCACCCACGAAACCAAATCCACCTGCCCTTATTGCGGCGTGGGCTGCGGCGTGGTGATCACATCGCAGGGCACACGGATCACCAGCGTACGCGGCGACCCTCAGCATCCGGCCAACTTTGGCCGCCTGTGCACCAAGGGCCAGTCGCTGCACTTGACAGCCGCGCCCCAGGTCACCGCACAAACCCGATTGCTCACGCCCCGGTGGCGGCCTGTGCGGGGCGAGGCCACGCAGGCGATGGGCTGGGACACGGCCATGGACATGGCCAGCGGTCGCCTGGCGGCCATCGTGCAAAACCACGGCCCCGATGCCCTGGGCTTTTACATCTCGGGCCAGCTGCTCACCGAAGACTATTACGTATTCAACAAACTGGCCAAGGGCCTTTTGGGCACCAACAACATCGACAGCAATTCGCGCCTGTGCATGAGCAGCGCCGTGGCAGGCTACAAGATGACCTTGGGGGCCGACGCGCCACCGGCTTGCTACGAGGACATCGCGCACGCGCAGTGCCTGTTCATCGCGGGCAGCAACGCGGCCTGGGCGCATCCGATTTTGTTTCGTCGTATCGAAGACGCCAAACGCGCCAACCCGGCGCTCAAGATGATCGTGGTCGACCCGCGGCGCACCGACACCGCCGACATGGCCGACCTGCACCTGCAGATTCAGCCCGGCACCGATGTGATGCTGTTCCACGGCCTGCTGCACATCATGTTGGCCCGGGGCTGGACGCAAGCCGCCTACATCGCCACCCACACCCACGGCTTTGAAGCCTTGCAAGCATTGGTGGCCGTGTACACGCCGCAGCATGTGGCGCAAATTTGCGGTGTGCCCGAAGCCGACCTCTACACCGCCGCCTGCTGGTTTGCAGGCTTGCAAGACGACAGCATGATGGGTGCCAACGCTGACCGCACCCCGACCCTCAGCCTGTATTGCCAGGGCCTGAACCAGTCCAGCAACGGCACCGCCAAAAATGCGGCGCTCATCAACCTGCACCTGGCCACCCAGCAAATTGGCCGACCCGGCGCAGGCCCCCTGTCACTGACTGGCCAGCCCAACGCCATGGGTGGGCGCGAAGTCGGCGGCATGGCCAACCTGATGTCGGCCCACCGCGACCTGGCCAACCCGCAGCACCGAGCCGAAGTGGCCGCGCTCTGGGGCGTGGCCGATGTGCCCGCCAAGCCGGGCCTGACGGCGGTGGAGATGTTCGAGGCCGCTGCCGATGGGCAAATCAAAGCCCTCTGGATCGCTTGCACCAACCCCGCTCAGTCCATGCCCGACCAGACAACCGTGCGTCGCGCCCTGCAACGCGCCGAGTTCGTGGTGGTGCAAGAGGCCTTTGCCACCGCCGCCACCTGTGAATACGCCGACCTGCTTTTGCCCGCCACCACCTGGGGCGAAAAAGAAGGCACGGTGACCAACAGCGAGCGCCGCATCAGCCGCGTGCGCGCCGCCGTGGTGGCACCTGGGCAGGCCCGCGCCGACTGGGCGATTGCAGCAGATCTGGGCCAGCGCCTGGCCGCGGCGCTGGGCCGACCGCAAGACGCTCGGCTGCTGCACTACCCCACGCCCGAGTCGGTCTGGAACGAACACCGTGAAAGCACCCGGGGACGCGACCTGGACATCACGGGCCTCAGCTACGCCCGACTGGAAACCGCAGGCCCTGCCCAATGGCCATTACCCGAAGGGGCCAGCACCGGGCAAGATCGTTTGTATGCCGATGGTCAATTCCCCACGGCGGACGGCCGCGCCCGCTTTGCCGCCTTGAGCTGGCAACCCGTGGCGCAAGAGCGCGTGTCGCAGTTTCCGTTTTCGCTGACCACCGGACGCCTGCGCGACCAGTGGCACGGCATGACGCGCACCGGCACCGCAGGCCGCTTGTTTGCGCACAGCCCCGAGCCCTGCGTGCAGATGAACCCGCAAGACGCGCAGCGCCTGGGCCTGCAAGACGGCTCTCTGGTGCAGGTGCGCAGCAAACGCGGCAGCCTGGTGCTGCCGGTGCAGGCCAGCGTGCAAGTGGCGCCCATGCAGGCCTTCATCGCTATGCACTGGGGGCCTGAAGTGCTCAGTGGCCGCGATGCCCAAGGCGAAGCGGGTCTAGGCGTGAACGTGCTGACCACTTCGGACTACTGCGCCACCTCCAAGCAACCCGAACTCAAGCATGCGGCGGTGCAGATCACCCGTGCCACCCTGTCAGCCGATGCCACCTGGCAAGTGGTGGCCATGGCCTGGCTGCCCAGCGACGCGGTCTGGACGATGCGCCAGCAACTGCAAAAGCTGTTGCCAAAATTCGACTTTGCCTACCTGGTGCCTTTCACCGATGCCAGCGCGGCTCTGGCCGATCAGGCCCCGCGCACCGGCTTGCTGCTGCGCGCTGCCTGCAAACAGCCCGCCGATGCCGCGCTGCTGCACACCGTGGCCGAAGCCTTGGGCCTGAACAGCCCGGACACCCTGCACTACCAGGATGCGGTGCGCATGCAGCGCCGCTCGGTGAAGCTGAGCACACCCAACACCGAGAGCCAGCGCAAGCTGCAAGGCTTTCTGGTCGCAGGCGACAGCCGCTCGGCCCGATGGCTCAAAACCTTGCTGCAAGAAGCCACGCCACTGAACTGGCCCGCCCGCCAGTGGCTGATGGCCTCTGACGCCCCGCCCGAAGGCGCGGCCCCGGTCAGCCGCCAGGTGTGCAGCTGCCTGAATGTGCGCGAAGACGCGATCACCTCTTGCCTGCAAACCCAGTCGGGCAGCGAAGACCAGCGCCTGGCCGGGCTGCAGGGCCAGCTGCGTTGCGGCACCCAGTGCGGCTCGTGCGTGCCCGAATTGCGCAAGATCATCCGGCTCGTGCCCCAGCCCGTCTGAAGCGCATACCCATATAACAAACAGTTATCTGACTTCCATCACAATCAGGCGCATGGGCATCGGTCACTACATCAAAGACATCGGACGCGGCAAAGACGGTGCGCGTGCGCTCAGCCGCGCGCAAGCCGCCGACCTGATGGGCCAGGTGCTCGACCAGCAGATCAGCGACCTGGAACTGGGCGCGTTTTGCATCGCCATGCGCATCAAGGGCGAGACGTCCGAAGAGATGGCCGGTTTTCTGGACGCCACGCATGCGCGCCTGAACAAGGTCCCCACAGGCCAGGTGCCCACGGTGGTGCTGCCCAGCTACAACGGTGCCCGCAAACTGCCCGTGCTCACGCCCCTCTTGGCCCTGCTGTTGGCCCGCGAGGGCGTGGCGGTGGTGGTGCATGGCAGTGCCACCGAAGACAAGCGCGTGTGCAGCCAGGCGGTGTTTTCGCAGCTGGGCATTGAAGCGCTGGCCCAAGTCGCACCCGCTGCGGCAGGCCAGGTGCAGTTCATCCCCACGGGCATGTTGCATGCCGGGCTGGACAGGTTGCTGGCCGTGCGCCGCGTGGTGGGCCTGCGCAACCCGGGCCACAGCCTGGTCAAACTCATGAACCCCTGTGATTCAGAAAGTGGCCCCGCGCTGGTGGTGAGCAGCTACACCCACCCTGAATACCTGCACTCGATGTCGGCCACCTTCGCGCTGACCGGGCAACACGCCTTGCTGCTGCGCGGCACCGAGGGCGAGCCCGTGGCCGATGCGCGGCGCACCCCGGCCATGGATGTTTTCAAAGACGGCCAGAACCGGCGGGTGCAAGACCAGCAAGAGGGTTCTTTGATGCAAGTGCCTGAATTGCCCGCGATCGACGCAGCGGCCACAGCGGTCTACGTGGAGCATGTGTTGCAGGGTCTGCTGCCTGTCCCCCAAGCCATTGCGCTGCAAGTGCAACACATCCTGCAAGAGGTGAAGCCATGAACACCACGCCCAGCCTCCCCCGTGGGAGCGAGCCCCTGCTCGCGAACGACCGAAGCGCCACAGCCCGTCACCCAGGCCGCTGCACGCTGGTGGGCGCGGGCCCGGGCGATCCGGAGCTGCTCACACTCAAAGCCGTCAAGGCGATTGCCTGCGCCACCGTGCTGTTGGTGGACGATCTGGTGAACGACGCCGTGCTCGAACACGCATCACCCTCGGCCCGTATCGTGCATGTGGGCAAGCGCGGCGGCTGCAAGAGCACGCCGCAGGCCTTCATCGACAAGCTGATGATTCAGGCCGTGCAAGAAGGCGAGCATGTGGTGCGCCTCAAAGGCGGCGACCCGTTCATCTTTGGTCGCGGCGGTGAAGAAGTCGAACACCTGCGCGCAGCGGGCATTGACGTGGAGGTGGTCAACGGCATCACCTCGGGCCTGGCGGGCATGAGCAGCCTGGGCGCACCTTTGACGCACCGCGAACACGCACACGGGGTGGTGTTTGTGACGGGCCACGCCAAGCCCGGCGACAGCGGCACCGATTGGGTGCAGCTGGCCACCACAGCACACCAGGCCAAGCTGACACTGGTGATCTACATGGGCGTGAGCAGCCTGAATCACATCAGCCAGGGCTTGCTGCAGGGCTTGCCTGCACACACGCCCGTGGCCATCGTGCAGCACGCCAGCCTGCCCACGCAGCGCGAGGCCTTGACCACGCTGGGCGAACTGGTGGGCACCGTGCAACGCGAGCAGCTGCAAAGCCCCAGCATCATCGTGGTGGGCGATGTGGTGCAAGGGGCGAGGGCCTGGCAACAGGCCGAGCCAAATGCCACCGAACAACGGGCGGCTTGACTTGATGCCACCATGTGGGAGCGAGCCCCTGCTCGCGAATGGTGGTTAAAGCATTTGTTGTGGGTCCATCAGGCATTCGGCCGCAGGGGCGACCTTCCACACGACAACAACTGCTCACCGCCCTCCCCTTACACTCCTGAGCCATGAAGACATGGGACGTGGTGATCGTGGGTGCCGGGGCTGCCGGTTTGTTTTGCGCGGGCGTGGCGGGTCAGCGCGGGCTGAAGGTGCTGGTGATCGACCACAGCGACAAGATCGCCGAAAAAATCCGCATCTCGGGGGGCGGACGTTGCAACTTCACCAACCGCTTGCTCGACGCATCGGCCCCGCAAAAGCACTTCATCAGCCAGAACCCGCACTTTTGCCGCTCGGCCCTGTCGCGCTACACGCCGCAAGACTTCATCGACCTGGTGCAAAAGCACGGCATCGCTTTCCATGAAAAGCACAAGGGCCAGCTGTTTTGCGACCATTCGGCCGAGGACATCATCCGGATGCTGCTGGCCGAATGCGCGGCAGGCGGCGTGGATTTTCGCACGGGCTGCAGTGTCAAGTCGGTGCAAGCACTCAGCGAACAGAACACCCACTACACCCTGGAAACCAGCCAAGGCACTGTGTACACCACCTCGCTGGTCGTGGCCACGGGTGGTTTGTCGATCCCCAAAATCGGGGCGACTGACTGGGGCTACCGCATCGCCAGCCAGTTTGGTCTGCGCCTGGTCGAGCGCCGCCCCGGCCTGGTGCCCTTGACCTTTGACGGCGAGGCCTGGGCGCCTTATGCCCAGCTGGCCGGGCTGGCGCTGCCCGTGGGCATCGAGACGGGCGAGAAAAAGAACCGCATGCACTTTGACGAAGACCTGCTGTTCACGCACCGGGGCTTGTCCGGGCCCGCCGTGTTGCAAATTTCCAGCTATTGGCAGGACGGCACGCCGATTCGCCTGAACCTGGCCCCGGAGGTGAACCTGCCCGAGCGCCTGCAAGAAGCCAAGCTGTGCTCCAAAAAACTGCTGGGCAACGAGCTGGCCACCCTGGTGCCCAGCCGCCTGGCCGAAGCCTGGGTCAGCCAGGATCCGGCGCTGCAACGCACGGCCGCCGAAGTGCCCGACAAGGCGCTGAACAAACTGGCGCAAGCACTGTCCAACTGGACGCTCACCCCCACGGGCAGCGAGGGCTACAAAAAAGCCGAGGTCACCTTGGGCGGGGTGGACACGCGCGATGTGTCTTCACAGACCATGGAGTCCAAACAGCCCGGTTTGTATTTCATTGGCGAGGTCATCGATGTGACCGGTTGGCTGGGCGGCTACAACTTCCAGTGGGCCTGGGCCAGTGCGCATGCGTGTGCGCAAGCCTTGCCCGTCGCGCTCAAAAGCTGAAGCGCCTGCCCAATTGCACAAACAGGTTGTAGGCATCGCCGGACCCTCTGGCTGCGCCCAGGTAAATGTCACCGATCTTGCTGTCCACCGAAACAAAGACGGTGCCGCTGTAGCGCCAACGCATGGCGTCGCCCTTGTACCAGGCGTCCCCGGCCTCGAGGACCGTGCCCACATAGGTTTTTTGGTTGAACAGGCCGCCATGGGTCAGGCGGTACATGTAGGTGGTCTGCAGGTGCGCCAATTGGTCACCGGCCAACTGGCCCATGCGGTAAGCCCCCATGTTCTGAAAACCACCCAGGATCAATTGACTGGGCGAGCGGCAGTTGCCGCAATCGAGCGTGACGCGGTCTTGCGCCAGGTTCAGACCCACATTGACAATGTGCGGCCCCACAGAATGGGCCCACTTGGCGCTCAAGCGTCCGCCACTGTAGATGGCCCCCGAAACCCCTTGCTCCAGGCTGGCCCCCAGAAAGTACCCGCGTGTCGGAAAGCTCAAGGAGTCCAGTTGGTCAATCTGAAACTGCGCCTTGACGCCGTTGTACTTGACCAAATCGGTGTTCGACAGTTCGGCCAAGTCCGTCGTGGTGTCAAAGCTTCTGCGGATCGCGCTGGAGGTGATGCCCATCTTGATGTTGGCCTTGCGCTCGAAGTCGTACACCAGCTGCGCATCCAGGCTCTGCACGGTCTGATTGAAATAGGCCAGCTTCTGATTGCCCGCTTCATCTCTGAAAATCGCGCTTCGGTACAAGGGCAGATAGTTGCGGTCCCACGAAGCACCAGCCTCCAGGCTCCAGCCTTGGGACAGCGGTTGGTAAAAACGGGCCGCCAGCTCGGACTGGGTGCCCAAACGGGCATCCAGTGAAAACTCCAGGCCCGATGGCGTCAACCAAGGGCGGCGGTAACCGACGCCTACAGCAAACTGGGTGATGCCATCGAGCTCCGTGGAAAATCCCAAGGTGGTCTTGAAAAAATGCGGACTGTAGGGTTTCTCACGCACCGTGACGATCAGCTTGTAGCGCTCGCCCTGCAGCTGCGCCAGGCTGTAACTGACCAGATCGAAATAGCCGCTGGTGTAAAGCTCGTCCATGTAGCGTTCCGCCTGCTGGGCCGAGAACTCCTGATCCAACATGGGCGACAACACGGTCTGGATGTAACGCTCCGACACGTCCCTGTGGCCTTGCGCTTCGATGGCCACGATGCGTTTTTCACGCTGGTCAAACGACAAGCGCGTGGTCGATGGGGGCGCGGGCTGCACAGCCCATGCTGTGCGCAAAGCGGCCAGTTGGGTAGCTACGGGGGCCAAAGCCTGCTGGCCCCGCGCCACGATCTCGGGGGCGCGGTTGAAATCGGCAAAACCAATGTCCTGCACCGACGGCTGCACCAGCACATCCTGAGGCCGCATCAAGGCCAGATTGCGTTTTTCGTTTTGGCGAATGAGGATGTCCAGCATCCGGTTGGCCACCACCAGGGCGTGGCTCGGTTGCGCGGTCTTGTCCTCGTCCACGCCTCCGCCCAGGAACGAGGCCACGATCACATCGGCCCCTTCGCGCAATGCCACTTCGATGGGCAAATTGGCCACCAGACCCCCATCGACATAGGTCTCTCCCTCGACTTCCACCGGGGCAAACAACGCAGGAGCCGCCATGCTGGCCCGGATGGCCAGGTGCAGCGCACCCTGGTCAAAAACCTTCAACTCGCCGTCGCGGTAACGGGTCGCCACCGCGCGAAACGGGATTTTGAGATCGTTGAAATGAACACTCGGCGGCACGTGCGCCGTCAAGGCCTGCAGCAAAGCCAGGAAACGCTGGCCATCGCTGACACCCCGGGCAAAGCTCACGCCACCGTCCTTGATGCCGAATTCCAGCTCCACCGGGTATTTCTGCTGGTAAGCACGGGTGCGCGAGGGCAGCTCCAGGCGGTTGAGCTGATCCAAAGCCACCTTGGACGGGTCCAGGCCACCGACCGTGCGCTCGATCTCGTCTGTGGACATGCCGCTGGCATACAAGCCCCCAATGACGGCCCCCATGCTGGTGCCCACAATGCGGGCAATCGGAATGCGGTCGCGCTCCAGCTGACGCAACACCGCCAGATGGGCAAAGCCCTTGGCACCACCACCGGCCAACACCACCACCACAGAAGGGGCCGCGAGGGGCGGACTGGCCAGCGTTTGCGCCTGGCTCCAGCCGCCCGTCATGCCCAGGGCCAAGACCACCAGGGCCCGGAACAGGGACGCACAAGCGGGGCAGATGTTTTTGAATGTATTCATTGGTATTGCATTTTAGGGACCCGCTTTCAGCCGGGGATGCGGCTGGCTGCAAGCGTTCCGGGCCTGGCCCATTTTCCGCAAAGATGTGTCTTTGAGCACACACGGCCAGGCCAGCCCCGTTTCTCAGGCGCTATAATCTCAGGCTTTGCTGGCAAACCCCCGTCTGCCAAATACTAGTTCGTGACGGGGAACCGCCGAAACTGGGCTTCAAGGGCCCGATCTCCCTTGTGGCTGCAGCCGGCACATTTTTGGAAAATTGATTCAATGACCACCATCCGCGTGAAAGAAAACGAGCCGTTTGACGTTGCCCTGCGTCGCTTCAAGCGCACCATCGAAAAACTCGGCCTGCTGACAGACTTGCGCGCCCGCGAGTTCTATGAAAAGCCCACCACCGAGCGCAAGCGCAAAAAAGCAGCTGCCGTGAAGCGTCACTACAAGCGCGTTCGCAGCATGCAGTTGCCCAAGAAGATGTATTGATCTTCATTTGTATGGCCTGAAAAGGTCTGCAAACAAGCCCGCTGGAGGACGCTCAGGCGGGCTTTGTTGTTTTGACTCCCCCACATTGGCCACACACCAGGAGCCTCCCATGAGCCTGAAAGAGAAAATCACCGACGACATGAAAACCGCCATGCGGGCCAAAGACGCCGAGCGTCTGGGCACCATCCGCCTGCTGCTGTCGGCCATGAAGCAAAAGGAAGTGGACGAGCGCATCGAGCTCGACGATGTGGCCGTGGTCGCCATCGTGGACAAACTCATCAAGCAGCGCAAAGACTCGATCGCCGCTTTTGAACAAGCCGCCCGCCAGGACCTGGCCGACAAGGAAAAAGCCGAAATGGCCGTGCTGCTGGCTTACCTGCCCGAGCGCATGTCGGCCGAAGAAGTCACAGCTGCCGTTCAGGCCATCGTGGCCGAGCTGGGAGCCAAAGGCCCGGGCGACATGGGCAAAGTCATGGGCGCGGTCAAGACGCGTCTGACTGGCAAGGCCGACATGGGCCAGGTGTCGGCAGCGGTGAAGGCGGCGCTGGCAGGCTGATGCCCTGCAGATGATGATGGACGGGCGGTGAAGGCGCTCAAGCCTGCAAGATCAGCGCCGCCCCGGCCACCGCCATCACCGCCCCGCCCCACGCCCCCCACGCCGGACGGCGGCGGTACACCACCCAAAGCAGCGGCAGCAGCAAGATGGGGGTGAGCGACGAGAAAATGCCCACCAGATTGGCCTGCCCGGTGTGCAAGGCCTGCAGGATCAAGGTCATGCCCAGCGCCATGGCCACGGCCGCACTGGCCCAGGTGTTGAACAGGGTTTTGGCCGTCAATGGGTTTTGCACCCGCGCCACCTGTGCCCCAGCCCACAGCAGCGCCAGATGTGCCAAAAAGCTGGCCGATGTGCGCACAGCAGACGCCGCCACCGCGTCCACGCCCGAAGCCATCAAGGGCTTGATCATCAAAGTGGCCACAGACTGGCAAACGGCGGCCAGCAAGCCGAGCAAAACCCCGGTCATCAAAGTGCCACGCGTGTTTTCCCAGGCGTGGGTTTCGCTCTCGCGGCGGCCCCACACAATCGCCACCATCACGCCCGAGACCAGCAAAGCACCGCCCAGCAAGGTCCAGCCCCACAGGGTTTCGCCCAGAAACAACCAGGCGAGCAAGGTGGAAAAAATGGCGTGCGTGGCAAACAACACGCCGCTGCGGCGTGGCCCCAGCCGGTTCATGCAGGCAAACAGCGCGGTGTCGCCAATGAAAATGCCAATGAAGCCCGACAGGGCGAGTAAGGAGATGTTGGCGCTGTCCAGACTGCGCCACTGCCCGGTGAACAGCGCCAGCGCCCACAGCAGGGTCAAAGCAAAAAACAAACGCCAGCGGGTGAAGGCAAACGCCCCCATCTGGCTGGAAGCGGCGGCAGAAAACAAACTGCCCACCGCCCACGACAAGGCGGCCAGCGCTGCAAGGAGTTCTGCCTGCACAGCGCAGCAGGCCTCAGCTGCCTGCCAGCTTCATGCGGTTGACCAAAATGGAGCCGGTGGTTTTGGCACCCATGTTGTAGGTGTCCGCCCCCACGGCCTCGATGCCCATGAACATGTCTTTCAGGTTGCCCGCGATGGTGATCTCGTGCACCGGATAGGCGATCTGGCCGTTTTCCACCCAAAAGCCGCTGGCCCCGCGTGAATAGTCGCCCGTGACATAGTTCACGCCCTGCCCCATCAGCTCGATCACGAACAGGCCCGTGCCCAGCTTTTGCAGCATGGCGTCCAGATCGTCACTGGACTGCGTCAGGCGCGAGGTCAGCGTCAGGTTGTGCGAGCCGCCCGCGTTGCCGGTGGTCTTCATGCCCAGTTTGCGCGCCGAGTAGCTGGACAGGAAATAACCCTCGACCCGGCCGCCCTTGACCACATGGCGGCGCACCGAGCGCACGCCCTCGTCGTCAAAAGGCGAACTGCCCTTGCCGCGCAGCAAGTGCGGGTCTTCTTCGATGTCGATGTGTTTCGGAAACACCTTCTTGCCCAAAGAGTCGAGCAAGAAACTGCTCTTGCGGTACAGCGCCCCGCCGCTCACGGCCTGCACAAAACCGCCCAGCAGACCCGCCGCCACAGGCGACTCGAACAGCACCGGGCACTCGGTCGTGGCGATCTTGCGTGCACCCAGGCGCGACAAGGCGCGTTCGGCGGCGTAGCGGCCCACGGCTTCGGGCGAGGCCATCTCGTCCGCGCAGCGCATCGAGGTGTACCAGGCGTCGCGCTGCATCTCGGCGTTGCGGCCGGGCAGCTTGGCAATCGGGGCCACCGAAATGCTGTGGCGCGAGCTGGCATAACCGCCGCGAAAACCGTGTGTGTGGGCGCTGAAAAAATGGCTTTGCTGGGCCGACACGGCCGCGCCGTCGCTGTTGGTGATACGGCGGCTGGTTTTCATGGCCGCGGCTTCGCACTGCAAGGCGATCTTGGCGGCTTCTTCACTGTTGATGGCCCAGGGGTGGAACAAATCCAGGTCGCGGTGCTGGGTTTCGATGTCGGCTTCGTCGGGCAGCCCGGCTGTCGGGTCTTCGGCGGTGAAGCGGGCGATGTCGTAAGCCGCCTGCACCGTGCGCTCGATCGCGGCTTTGGAAAAATCCGACGTGCTGGCGTTGCCCCGGCGGTGGTCCACGTACACCGTCACGCCCAGCGATTTGTCGCGATTGCGCTCGACGTTTTCCAGCTCGCCCTTGCGCACGCTGACCGACAGGCCGCAGCCTTCAGACGCTTCGGCCCCCGCGTTGGTGGCGCCCAGCTTTTTGGCGTGCTTCAGGGCGATGTCGACCAACTCTTCAAAATGGTCACGCGAGTAGCTGAAACCGTCGTGGGCCTGCGCGCTGGCGGCGGCGGCAGGGGCATTTTGTTGCACGGAACTTTTCACAGAAATTTTCACGAAGAGGGTCTCGAAAAAAATGGCGGGCGCTGGGCCCGCAGTGGCCGCTATGATACTTGCCACCCAGCCCCTGCGCTGCCCCAGAGAACGAGTTCCCCCAGTCATGTCCCGTAAACCCAAAAAAGGCTATTTCGTCCGTGGTCAGTTTGTTGCTGAAGGCAGCGAGCTGGACCTGGAGTACAAGCGCGAGCTCAAAGGCGGCCTCGACGGCCCCAGCCGCACCGAACTCAAGCGCGAAAGCACCGAGCTGCAAGAACTCGGCACAGCCTTGCTCACCCTGCGCCGTGACCTGATGGAGGGCCTGGCCCTGCCCGACAAGCTGGTCGAAGGCCTGGCCGAAGCCAAGCGCATCACCAAATTCGAAGGCAAACGCCGTCAGATGCAGTTCATCGGCAAGCAAATGCGCCTGCTCAGCCCCGAAACGCTGCAAGCCGTGCGCGAGGCGCTGGACATCCAGCGCCTGGGCAGCGCCAAAGACACCCAGGCCCTGCACCTGGCCGAAGCCTGGCGCGACCGCCTGATCGCCGACGATGCCGCCGTGGGCGAGTGGATCGCGCATTACCCACAGACCGACATCCAGCAGCTGCGAGCCCTGGTGCGCCAGGCCCGCAAGGACGCGGTGCCCGTGACCAACGCCGCCGTCTCGCAAGGCCTGGCCCCGCGCCAAGGCCGCGCTTACCGCGAGCTGTTCAAACTGGTGCGCAGCGTGCTGACAGGCGGCGAGAGCGACAACACCCCCGACGAGACCGAAGATGAGTGAACCCAACGCCACAACCCCTTTTGACCCGGTCAAGATTGGCATCGTGTCCATCAGCGACCGCGCCAGCACCGGCGTCTACGAAGACAAAGGTCTGCCTGCCTTGCAGGACTGGTTGACGAGGGCGTTGCACAACCCGATCACTTTCGAGCCGCGCCTGATCCCCGACGAAAAAGACCGCATCAGCGCCACCCTGATCGAGCTGGTCGACGCCGGCTGCAGCCTGGTGCTGACCACGGGTGGCACAGGCCCCGCCCTGCGCGACGTGACGCCCGAGGCCACGCTGGCTGTCGCTGACAAGGAAATGCCCGGTTTTGGCGAACAGATGCGCCAGATCAGCCTGAAATTTGTGCCCACCGCCATCCTGTCACGCCAAGTGGCCGTCATCCGGGGCCAGAGCCTGATCATCAACCTGCCGGGCCAACCCAAGTCGATTGCCGAGACGCTCGAAGGCCTGAAGGATGCGGACGGCAAAGCCGTGGTGCATGGCATTTTCGCGGCCGTGCCCTATTGCGTGGATTTGATTGGCGGGCCCTACATGGAAACCAAGGACGAAGTCTGCCAGGCTTTCCGCCCCAAAACCGCGATCCGTACCGCCCGCTGAGAGACCCCCGATAGCCCGCCCCCCGGGCAGCGGCCTGCCATTGGGTATAATCCACGCTCTCGGCAAGAGCGACAGCAGCACCTCCGGCTAGACCACCGCCATCAGCGCGACGCCCCCATGTGGGCCGGTCACCGTTCCGCAAGGACTGCATTCCAAATGTTCGCCCCACATCTTGCCATTGCAGATTGGACGCCCATATAAAGCGTTGATCTGTGTCTCAACCCACGCCCGCGCCGGGATGTATTTGGCGCTGACTGTGTCCGTTTCCTTGTCTGTTTTGATGTTCCGAGGTGTTCATGCCTGCTCAAAAGTCGAAGAAGCCTGCCCAGGCCGCTGCCAAAGCCAAACCCGTTGCCAAGACCGCTGTTGCGAAAAAAGCCCCCGCGCCCGCCGCCAAGCCCAAAGCAACCAGCCAAGTGACTGCCAAAGCACCGGCCAAGAAGCCCGCCCCCGAGGCGAGCAAAGCCAAGGTGCCTGCGAAAGCTGCTGCCAAACCGGCAGCAAAACCCGCAGCCAAAACAGCCCCCAGCAAGGTCAAAGCAACGGCAACCCCGGCAACTTCTGCCAAGCCTGCCAAGAAAGCCGCCTCCGTGCCCGCCAAGAAATCTGAAGTGACCGAGAAAAAATCCACCGCCAAGGCCAAAGACGCCGCCGCCGAAGTGGAAGTGAAAAAACCCGCCAAAGCAGCCAAAGCCGCTGCCCCGGCTGCCGACAAAAAGCCCGCTGCCAAAAAAGCCGTGACCGGTGCCAAACGCGGCCCGAAGAAAAAAGGCAGCATTGCCGAGCCCAGCTTGGACGACGATCTGGACATCGAAGCCGACCTCGAAGGCGAACCGGTTGTTGAAAGCGGCTCCGAGACCGCCGAAAAAGTCAAACCCCTGCGCATGAAGATCAGCAAGGCGAAAGAACGCGCCTTGATGAAGGAATTTGGCCTGGACGAAACCGTCCTGACCGAAGCCGAGATGAAGCAGCGCCGCGACCGTCTGAAAGCCCTGATCAAGCTGGGCAAGACACGCGGCTACCTCACCAACGGCGAAATCAGCGACCACCTGCCCGACAAACTGGTCGATGCCGAAACCCTGGAAGTGGTGATCGCCACCCTGAACGACCTGGGTGTGGCGGTGTACGAGCAAACGCCCGACGCCGAGACCCTGATCATCACCGACAACGCGCCCACCGGCTCGACCGAAGAAGAAGCCGAAGAAGCCGCCGAAGCCGCCCTGTCCACCGTGGACAGCGAATTCGGCCGCACCACCGACCCCGTGCGCATGTACATGCGCGAAATGGGCACGGTGGAGTTGCTGACCCGCGAAGGTGAAATCGAAATCGCCAAGCGCATCGAAGGCGGCCTGATGGACATGATGGCCGCGATCAGTGCGTCGCCTGCCACCATCGCCGAAATCCTGCGCATGGCTAACGAAATCCGTGAAGGCAAGGTCGTCATCTCCACCGTGGTCGACGGTTTCGCCAACCTCAACGAAGCCGACGACTATGTGGCCGAAGAAGACTTCGACGAATTCGACGAAGCCGATGACGACGATGGCAAAGGCGGCTCCAAGGCCCTGACCAAGAAGCTCGAAGAGCTGAAAAACCAGGCTTTGGAACGCTTTGACCGCATCACCGAGTACTTCGAAAAAGTGCACAAGGTGTACGACAAGGAAGGCTGGGGCACCCCCGCTTACAACAAGGTCCAGGCCGCCCTGTCGGAAGAGCTGATGACCATCCGCTTCACCGCCAAAACCATTGAAAAGCTGTGCGACATGGTGCGCGCCCAGGTGGACGACGTGCGCAAGAAAGAGCGCGAGTTGCGCCGCATCATCGTGGACAAGTGCGGCTACCCGCAAGAGCAGTTCATTGCCGAATTCAGCGGCCGTGACAAAAACGGCAAGCGCGTCGAATCGCAGCTGCTCAACCTGAAGTGGATCGAAAAGCAGGCCGCCGCAGGCAAGAGCTGGAGCGCCGTCATGGGCCGCAACATCCCGCCCGTGCAGGACCTGCAGCAAAAACTGATCGACCTGCAAGCCCAGGTGGTGGTGCCGCTCGACGAGCTCAAAGACATCAACAAGCGCATGAACGCGGGCGAGCGTGCCAGCCGCGATGCCAAGAAAGAGATGATCGAGGCCAACTTGCGCCTGGTGATCTCGATCGCCAAGAAGTACACCAACCGCGGCCTGCAGTTCCTGGACCTGATCCAGGAAGGCAACATCGGCCTGATGAAGGCGGTGGACAAGTTCGAATACCGCCGCGGCTACAAGTTCTCGACCTACGCCACCTGGTGGATCCGCCAGGCCATCACGCGCTCGATCGCCGACCAGGCGCGCACCATCCGCATCCCGGTGCACATGATCGAGACCATCAACAAGATGAACCGCATCTCGCGCCAGCACCTGCAGGAATTCGGCTTCGAGCCCGACGCACCCACGCTGGCCGAGAAGATGGAGATGCCCGAGGACAAGATCCGCAAGATCATGAAGATCGCCAAAGAGCCGATCTCCATGGAAACGCCGATCGGTGACGACGACGACAGCCACCTGGGCGATTTCATCGAAGACAGCACGCACACCGCGCCCATCGACGCGGCCCTGCAAGCGGGTCTGCGCGATGTGGTCAAAGACATTCTGGACAGCCTCACGCCCCGCGAAGCCAAAGTGCTGCGCATGCGTTTCGGCATCGAAATGTCCACCGACCACACGCTGGAAGAAGTGGGCAAGCAGTTCGACGTGACGCGCGAACGCATCCGTCAGATCGAAGCCAAGGCGCTGCGCAAGCTCAAGCACCCCAGCCGCAGTGACAAGCTGCGCAGCTTCATCGACACGATGTAAGCCACTGCAGACGACAGCACCAAGCCTCCCGGCTGACAAGCCGGGGGGCTTTTTTTATGATGTGTCGTGCGTGCATAGCGACAAAGAACCCATCAAAGGATCAAAATAATCAAAAAAGAAAAACAGCAGGCCCCACGAACTTATTTCGCATATGTACGGCAACGAACATAAAAATGATGAAAACTACCTATACTTCACCGCATCAACGTCGATAAGGACAATAAATGTTGAGTCCGGCCTGCAATCTCATGATTTCTCAATTAAAAATTGATAAATATGAAAGATTGCTTGACAGTTTTCAACTGGTTGGCTTGGAGCCCGGTCAGTTGATTTTCAGGCCCTATGAGGCCATTCAGTTCGTCTACTTTCCTGTGACCGCCATCATTGCGATGGAAATCGACATCTCGGATGGCACCTCGGCAGAGATTGTGCTGATCGGCAAAGAGGGCATGGTCGGCAGTGGCGTGATGGGTGGCAATCAGAACTTCAGCCGAGCGCGCGTGAAGTTTGCAGGATTGGCCTACAAATTGCCCCTCACCGTCTTTCAGTCGGAGCTGAGCCAGGACCGCTCTTTTTTGAAAATCTGGATGGCCGTCACACGCCAGATGATCTTGCAGATCGCGATGCCCACGGTTTGCAGCAGCAGACACAGCAATGAACAGCAGGTGATCCGCTGGCTCATGAACACGCTGGACAAAACACAAGGCGAAGTGCTGCAGGTGACGCACCAGGAAATTGCCGACAGCTTGGGCATTCGCCGCGAATCGGTCACTTTGACCGCTGGCAAACTGAGCCAGGAAGGCTTGCTGGAAATCAGCCGCGGACAACTCAGGGTGCTGAATCGGCCTGAACTGGAAGCGCGTGCCTGCGAGTGCTACCGGGTCATGAACCCGGCCTTGAAGCATTGACAACCCTGCTCACCGCCTCCAAAGAACCCGGCATGCCTTGTCACTTGCGTCCATTTTTTGCGCGGCTCGCCACCGCTGTCGCCATGGCGGCCAGTGCATGCGCTGCGCACGCCGCACCACCCAGCGCAGCGGCTGCGCCCAAGTCACCCGTCTGGATCGGCTTTGACGATGCGTTCGGACAAAAAACCAACACCTCGGCCATGGCCATCGAATGGGGCATCCAGGCCGCCATGGAAGAGATCAACGCAGCGGGCGGGGTGCTGCAGGGCCGACCGCTGAAACTGATCACCACCGACAACAAAGGCGTTGCCGCCCGAGGCAAAGACAACTTCATCCAGTTGGCCAGCACACCCGATTTGGTGGCGGTCCTCAGCGGCAAATACAGCCCGATCAGTGTGGAAATGCTGCCCGAAGCGCATCGCCTGGGCGTGCCCTTGATCAGTGTCTGGGGCTCCGCCGACCCGATCACGGAGCATGCACACCAACCGTCTTACTCATTTCGGGTCTCGCTCAAGGACGATTGGGGGGTGGAAGCGATGATGAAACGGCTGTCCACCAAGTACAAAGTCCAGCAAGCCTGTGCCATCTTGCCCAACACCGCGTGGGGACGGTCCGCAGAGCGCGTGATTCAGGACAAATCGGCGCAGAGCATGATCCGTTTTCCGGTGGTGCGTTGGTACAACTGGGGGGATGCCTCGCTGAAAAGCCAATACCAAGGCTGCCTGGACGCCCGCACCCAAGGTCTGCTCTTCGTGGGCAATGAAAAGGAAGGGGCCATTCTGATCAAGGAAATGGCCGAACAACAGCGCAGCCAGCGTCTGCCTGTGGTGTCGCATTGGGGTGCGGTGGGCGGCACGCTGCACGAATTGGCCCAAAACGCGTTGCCCCTGGTCAACGTCGACTTCATCCAGACCTTCAGCTTCATCCACAACAGGCGGCCTCGCGCGGTTTATCTGGCCGATTGGATTTTGAAGAAAAGCGGACTCAAAAGCACGCACGACATCCCCAGCCCGGTGGGTGCGGCACACGCATATGACACGGTGCATCTGCTGGCCAGCGCCATCGAAGTGGCCCAAACCACCGAGCCGGCAAAAATCAGGGACGCGCTGGAAAAATTGCCCCCTTTCAACGGGGCGGTGAGGCATTACGCCAAAGCCTTCACGCCCCAGCGGCATGACGCGCTGGACAAATCGCAAGTGCTGTTCGTCAAGCTCACGCCCTCCGGCCAACTGATCCCGCAATGAGCCACCCGCCAAGTCTCTGGCGGACTTGTGGCCACCTTTGAGGTCCTGTGCGACTTACCTTGACTGGGCCTTGTGGCCGTAAGGGCAGTGGTTGGGGCGAGGCCCCACCTGTGGGTGCAGGCGGCAGGTGTTGGGCCGTTTGTCGTACACCGTGCAACGGCGGGTCTTGGCGTCCAGAAACTGGCAATCGCCACTGGCGCGGCGCGCCAGGCTGAAGATGCTGTTCTTGAAGTTGAAGTGCTCGATCAGCCCGGCTTTGGAGAGCCGTTTGGCGATCTGTTTGGGGTCTTCGTGCTCGGCCTCAAATGGATCCACCAACTCCAGCCGCACCAGGTCGGCCAGCTTGACCTCCACCGGCATGGTGCAGCAGTTGGCCGCACAGGTGTCGCACAGCCCGGCCTTGTAACGGGTCCAAGTTTCGCAACGGTCAACGTCGACAACGGCAATGGGGGATCTCATGGGGCAGGATTATCCCTGGATGCGCACCGCCAGCTTGCCAAACTGCTGACCGCTGGCCAGACGGTCCAGTGCGGCGTGGATGTCGTCCAGCGCATACGTTTTCTCGATCAGCGGGCGCAGGTCTTGTTGCTCACAGAATCGGGTCAGGGCCTTGAGCTCCTCCAGATTGCCCAGGGTCGACCCCAGGATCTGCAACTGGCGGATGAACACGCGGCGCAAATCGGCGCCAGGCTGGTCACCCGTGGTGGCACCGCAGGTCACGATGCGACCGCCGCGCACGGCCGAGCGCAAAGCGCTGTCCCACACGGCCTGGCCCACGTTTTCGAACACCACATCCACACCGCGTTTGCCGGTCAGGCGCATGACTTCCTGCACCACGTCTTGTTCGCGGCTGTGGATCACACCATCGGCCCCCAGCGCCAGCGCACGGTCGAGTTTGTCCTGCTGGGTCGAGGTCACGAACACCCTGGCCCCCATGGCCTTGGCCAGTTGCAGCCCCGCCAACGACACCCCGCCGCCAATGCCAAAGATCAGCACCGACTCACCGGCCTGCAAACGGGCCCGGCTGACCAGCATGCGCCAGGCCGTGAGGTGGTTCACGCCCAGTGCAGCGGCCTCCTCAAAGGTCCAGCCGTCTGGCATGGGCACCAGGTTGCGGGCAGGCACGCGGATGTATTCAGACAAGGTGCCATCGCGGTGCTCGCCCAGCAAGCTCATGCGGGTGCACAGCACTTCTTCGCCGCTTTGGCAAAACTCGCAGACACCGCAAGTGACGGCCGGGTAGACCAGGACTTTTTGACCGATGTGCAGGCCGGGTTCCCCTTCGTCCATGGCCTCGATCACGCCTGCGCCATCGAGCCCCATGGTCTGCGGCAGCGTGTGGGTGATGCCCGCGCCGCTGTCACGCATGTACAGGTCCACCCGGTTGAGGGTGGCGGCGTGCATGCGCACCAGCACCTGGCCTGCGCCCCGCTCGGGCATAGGGCGCTCGCCCACAACCACCACCTCGTTGCCCCCGTGGCCGATCAGATCAACCGTTTTCATGTCTGCGTCCTTGTCTGTTCAGGCCGCTTGCGCGTGCCCCCAATAGTGAAACGTCATCGGCCGCGGTCCGGCCAGATAGGCCGATTGCATGGTGGCCGCAAAACCTGCGGCTTCCAGCAAAGCGGGCACGTCACGGCCCAGATGGCACCCACCGGCCAGCGCCCCCCACAGCGGCTGCAGGCGATCTTGCCAGCGGCGCACGGTTTCATCGGGTGCGCGACCATGTTCGCAAAACAGCAAACGGCCACCGGGCACCAGCACGCGGCGCATTTCGTGCAAGGCCTGCAGGGGGTCGGGGATGCTGCACAGGGTGTAGGTGCAGACGACCGTGTCAAAGCTGGCGTCTGTTGCGGGCAAGTGCTCGGCCGACAGGCCCATCAGCTCGACCGCGATGCCCGCCTGACGGCTGCGTCTTTGCGCCAGTCGGTGCATCTGCATGGCCGGGTCCACCCCCACCACGAAGCTAACCCGTTGACGGTCATAAAACGGCAAATTGCGCCCGGTGCCCATGCCGACCTCCAGCACCCTGCCTTGCGCCTGGGGCACCAGCAGGCGGCGCTGGGCTTGCACCATGGGCAGGCCACAGGCGAAGTCCATCAAATAAGGCAACACGTGGCGGTCGTACCACTTCATGGAGGTATTGTGACCATGCTGAGGCGAACGTGGATGCCCCGGTCAAGCCGGGGAATGACAAAGTTGAATTTGGCATGCCGGTGATGAATTTGTCATCCTCGGGCTTGACCCGAGGATCCATCACCCAGCCCCTTCAGCCCTTCTTGGCCACCAGCGTCAGGATGTCGTAACTGGCCACTACTTCGCCGAGCTGGTTGGTCACTTCCACATCCCAGGCCACCACGCCTTGCCCCACGCCGTTGGCGTCTTTCTTGTTGCGGTCGATCTTGCGCTTGGCCGTCAGGCGCGCCTGGATGGTATCGCCAATGCCCACGGGCTTGACGAAGCGCAGGGTGTCCAGACCGTAGTTGGCCAGCACCGGACCAGGCGCGGGCGACACAAACAGGCCCGCAGCGGCCGACAGCACGAAGTAGCCGTGCGCGATGCGCTTGCCAAAGGGTGAATCCTTGGCGGCGATCTCGTCGAAGTGCATGTAGAAATAGTCGCCCGACAGGCCGCCAAAGGCCACGATGTCGGCCTCGCCCACAGTGCGGCGGTGGGTGAGCAGGCTCTCGCCGATCTGCAGGTCTTCAAAGTAACGGCGGAAGGGGTGAACCTCGGTCTCGATGAGTTTGGCGCCGCGCATGTACTCGCCCGTCACAGCGGCGATCATGGTGGGCGAGCCCTGCAGCGCGGTGCGCTGCATCAGGTGCTTGACGGCCCGGATGCCGCCGAGCTCTTCACCGCCACCTGCGCGGCCGGGGCCGCCGTGCTTGAGGGGCGGCAGAGGCGAGCCGTGGCCTGTGGATTCCACCGCCGATTCGCGGTCCAGGATGTGCAAGCGGCCATGCAAGGCGGCCGCCACCGGGATCATGCGTGCGGCGGTTTGCGGGTCTTTGGTCACCAGTGTGCCGACCAAGCTGCCCTGACCGCGTGCGGCCAGTTGCAAGGCTTCGTCGATGCCGTCGTAAGGCATGAGGGTGCTGACCGGGCCGAAGGCTTCCACGTCGTGCACGCTGTCGGTTTGCAGAGGTTTCTGGCACAGCAGCAGCGTGGGCTGGAAGAAGGCGCCACCTTCGACGCCCTGCCCCACGGGTTTGAAATCGGCACCACCGCCAAACACCAGCTCGGCGCTTTGGCGCAGCAGAGCCACGCGCTCGGCCACATCAGCCTGCTGCGAATGCGAGGCCAAAGCCCCCATCTTCACGCCTTCGACCGACGGATCGCCCACCACCACTTTGGCCAGACGCGCTTTGAGCTTTTCAGCGACGGCATCGAGGTGCTGGCGCGGCACGATGGCGCGGCGGATCGCGGTGCATTTCTGACCGGCCTTGACGGTCATCTCGCGCGCGACTTCTTTGACGAACAAATCAAACTCTTCGTCGTCGGGCGTGACATCGGGCGCGAGGATGGCGCAGTTGAGCGAGTCGGCCTCGGCGTTGAAGGGGATGCTGTGTTTGACCACATTGGGGTGCACGCGCAGCATGGCAGCGGTGTCGGCCGAGCCGGTGAAAGTCACCACGTCCTGGCCGTTCAGGCGGTCGAGCAAGTCACCGGTGGAGCCAATGACCAGCTGCAGGCTGCCCGCCGGCAGGATGCCCGACTGCTCAACCAGGCGCACCATGGCCTCGGTCAGGTAGCTGGTGGACGAAGCGGGTTTGCCGATGCAGGGCATGCCCGCCAAAAAGCTGGGCGCGAATTTTTCGAGCAGGCCCCAGATGGGGAAGTTGAAGGCGTTGATGTGCACCGCGATGCCGCCACGCGGCACCAGGATGTGCGTGCCCGCAAAGCCGCCCTTCTTACCCAAGGGGAAGGCCGGGCCTTCGTGGATCAGGTTGCCGCTGGGCAGCTCGTTGCTGCCGATGCTGGAATAAGCAAACAAAGTGCCCGCGCCGCCTTCGATGTCCACCCAGCTGTCGGCGCGCGTGGCACCCGTGTGGGCCGAGATGGCGTAGAGCTGCTCTTTGTGCTCGCCCAGGTACTTGGCCAGGGCCTTGAGGCGCTGGGCGCGTTCCTGAAAGTCCAGTTTCAGCAAATTGGGCAGGCCCACGGTGCGGGCGTAGTGCACCGCGTCGCCAAAGTCGATGACCTCGGCGTGGGTTTGGTAAACGGTCTGGCCGTTGAGGGCGCTGCGCAGCTGCTGCGCGCCTTGCTGGCCGATCCACTGGCCACCGATGAAACTTTGCAGGACTTGGGACATGGGAAGATGCTTTCAGAAAAGAACAAAGCCCGGTCCACAAGAATTAACCAACCGAGCGGTCGGGGAATTCTAGTCGGTTTGCCCTTTGAGCCCAACAAGAATTCGAAGGGCTGACTTTTGGAGGCTGCCCAGTCCTTCAAAGACGCCAGATCACAGCCAATCAACCAAGGGTTTACCCTAATTAAAAGACCAGCCGCCATGGTTTTGGAAAATTAGTATGCATGCTTATAATCTCACCACTTTCTTCATGTTCACCTGTTGGAGTTTCCATGAGCATTGCGCCTTCTCAACTTCCCGTCATCGTCGCAGGCGGTGGCATTGGCGGTCTGGCCGCCGCCCTCGCCCTGGTCCGCCAGGGCTTTGAGGTCACGGTGCTGGAACAAGCCCCCGAGATCGGCGAGATCGGCGCGGGCATCCAGCTCGGTCCCAACGCCTTCCACGCCTTTGACGCATTGGGCGTGGGCGACAAGGCCCGGGGCCGCGCTGTGTACACCGACTACATGGTCATGCACGACGCCATCGACGAGTACCAGGTCGGCAAGATCGAGACCGGCGAAGCCTTCCGCAAGCGTTTTGGCAACCCCTACGCCGTGATCCACCGGGTGGACGTGCACCTGTCACTGCTCGAAGGCGCACAGGAAACCGGCAAGGTCCAGTTCCACACCAACACCCGCATCGTCTCCATCGAACAGGACGAAGCCAACAACACCGTCACCGCCATCGACCAGAACGGCAAGCGCTGGACCGGCCAGGCCCTGATCGGCGCCGACGGCGGCAAGTCGGTGGTGCGCCAGCAGTATGTGAACGACCCACCCCGCGTGACCGGCCATGTGGTGTACCGCGCCGTGGTCGACAAGAAGGACTTCCCCAAGGACCTGCAGTGGAACGCCGCCAGCCTCTGGGCTGGCCCCAAGTGCCACCTGGTGCACTACCCGTTGCGTGGCGGTGAACAGTACAACGTGGTCGTGACCTTCCACAGCCGCCAGCAAGAAACCTGGGGCGTGACCGACGGCTCCAAGGAAGAAGTCGAGAGCTACTTCCAGGGCATCAGCCCCAAGGCACGCCAGTTGATCGAGTTGCCCAAGACCTGGAAGCGCTGGGCCACCGCCGACCGCGAGCCGATTGGCACCTGGGTGTTTGGCCGCGCCACCATTTTGGGCGACGCCGCCCACCCCACCACGCAGTACATGGCACAAGGCGCGTGCATGGCGATGGAAGACGCCGTCACGCTGGGCGAAGCCCTGCGCGTGAACGACAACGACTGGACGAAGGCCCTGGCTTTGTACGAGCGTTCACGCGTGGCGCGCACCGCCCGCATCGTGCTGTCTGGCCGCGAAATGGGCCGCCTGTACCACGCCGCTGGCGTGGAGCGTCTGATCCGCAACTCGCTGTGGAAAGGCCGCACCCAAGAGCGCTTCTATGATGCGATCGAATGGTTGTATGGCTGGAACGTCAACAACTGCCTGGCCCAGGACTGAACCCCAAGGAGACCTTTCATGCAAGAACTCGGAAAACTCGAAGACCTGCCGCAGGACTACCGCGACGATCTGAAAAACCTGAACCTGGTGCCCCTGTGGCCCAGCCTGCGCGGCGTGCTGCCCCCCAAGGTGCCCACCCGCCAGACCCAGCCCACCTGCTGGGCCTACAAGGACATCAAGCCGCTCTTGCTCAAAGCGGGCGAGCTGACCCCGATTGAAAAAGCCGAGCGCCGCGTGCTGGTGCTGGCCAACCCCGGCCACGGCCTGGAAAAAATGCAGGCTTCTGCCGCCATGTATTTGGGCATGCAATTACTCATGCCCGGCGAATGGGCCCCCAGCCACCGCCACACGCCCAACGCGGTGCGCATGATCGTCGAAGGCGAAGGCGCTTACACCACGGTGGACGGCGAGAAGTGCCCGATGAGCCGAGGCGACTTGATCCTCACGCCCACAGGCCTTTGGCACGAACACGGCCACGACGGCACCGATCCCGTCATCTGGCTGGATGTGCTGGACCTGCCGCTGGTCTATTACATGGAGGCCAGCTACCACATCAACGGCGACCGCCAGACCGTGGTGCCTGGCCAGGGCGACAAGCAATACGCCCGTGGCGGCGTGGTGCCCAGCCATGTGTTCGAGCGCAGCAAGAAGGCTTACCCCATGCTGCGCTACGCCTGGAAAGACGCGAAGGCCGCACTGGAAGCCATGGCTTCGGACGACGCTGCACTGGAGCAAGTACAGGTCACCTACGTGAACCCCGAAACCGGTGGCGATGCAGAAAACATCCTGGGCTTTTACGCCCTGATGCTGCGCCCCGGCCAGACCCTGCGCTTGCCTGCCCGCTCACCAGCACAGGTGTTCCACGTGATCGAAGGCGCTGTGCAAGCGCAGATCGTGAACAGCACCTTCACCCTGGCCGAAGCCGACACCTGCTGCGCCCCGGGCTACGAAGCCGTGACGCTGAAAAACCTGAACGCGAACCAAGCCGCTTTCATCTTCATCGCCGACGAATCGCCCCTGCACCGCAAGCTCGGTGTTTACGAGAACCGCGGCTGATTGGTCATCCTCGGGCTTGACCCGAGGATCCATGGATGCCCGATCAAGTCGGGCATGACAGCTGGATTTTTTCGGCATCACTGCCTTTTTATTGAACAACCCCATGACCTCTTATCTCTTCAATCCCCCCGCCGTCCAGTCCCTGCCCATTCGTGGCAAAACCGAGCGCTTCCCGATCAACCGCATTTTCTGTGTGGGCCGCAACTACCATGCGCATGCCGTCGAGATGGGCCGCCCTGTCGACAAGAGCGTCGAGCAGGCCTTCTACTTCACCAAGTCCCCGCAGACCCTGGTGGAAAGCGGCGCGACCGTGGCCTACCCACCCCGCACCAACAACTACCACTTCGAGATGGAACTGGTGCTGGCCATTGGCAAATCAGGTTTCCGCGTGAGCGAAGCCAATGCGCATGAACTGGTTTACGGCTACGCCGCAGGCCTGGACATGACGCGCCGCGACCTGCAACTGGTGGCGCGTGACAAAGGCCGCCCCTGGGACACCGGCAAGGACATCGAAGAAGGCTCGGTCTGCTCCGAGATCGTGCCCATGCCCGGCGTGGTGATCGAGCACGGCGCGATTGCGCTGGAAGTTAACGGTGCCACCAAGCAGTCATCCAACGTGGACAAGCTGATCTGGAACATCCGCGAAATCATCACCGACCTGTCCACCTACTACCACCTGCAACCCGGCGACCTGATCTACACCGGCACACCCGAAGGCGTAGGTGCCGTGGTGAGCGGCGACAAGATCACCGGCCGCGTCGAAGGTGTGGCCGAAATCGCCCTGACCATCGGCGCTGCCGAGTAAGCACCACTCAGGCTACCCCCCACTCTCTTGTTGATGCCTTTTCGGCCATCCCCGGGATGGCCGAAGGGGTTTTTTCGCGTCCGAATGCCAAAAACGCGCTTTTTTCACACACAAGCAATGACACCGATGAACGACTCCGGGCAGGAAGCCCGACGCTTAAGCACCGTGCGCTGGGTGCTGGTTCTGGCCACCGTGGGCCTGATTTTTGACGGCTACGACCTGGTCGTTTATGGCGCCGTGGTCTCCACCTTTTTACGCGATGCCAGCCAGATCGGCACCGTGACCCCCGGCATTGCCGGAGCCTTGGGCAGCTACGCCTTGTTTGGTGTGGCTGTCGGCGCGTTTTTGGCCGGTTCGGTGGGCGACATCATCGGGCGGCGCAAAGTCATGCTGGCCTCTTACGCCTGGTTCTCGGTCGGCATGGGCCTGACAGCCTTGTCCACCAGCACCCAGACCTTTGGCTGGATGCGCTTTGTCACGGGCATCGGCATCGGCTCCTTGGTGGCCACCACGGCGGCGCTGGTGTCCGAATACGCGCCCAAGGACCGCAAGAACCTCTACATCGCCATTTGCAATGGTGGCATTCCGCTGGGCAGCCTGCTGTCGGCGGTGCTGGCCATCTTGCTGCTGGAACACATCGGCTGGCGCGGCATGTTCTGGATCGGTGCCGTTCCGATGGTCACCCTGCTGCCGCTGGCGTATTTCAAGATGCCCGAATCGGTCGCCTGGCTGGCCGCCCGTGGACGCCTAGAGGAAGCGCGTGCGCTGTCCGAGCGCACCGGCGTGGAAATCCCTGTGGCCAGCCACCAGGCCACCACTGCGCGCAGCACCGGCAAGAGCGGCTTCGCGGGTCTGTTCAGCCGCGACTACCTGTTCCCCACACTGGTCTTGGGTTGCATGAGCGCCACCGGCTTGCTGCTGGTGTACTCGCTCAACACCTGGCTGCCCGAGCTGATGCTGCGTGCGGGCTACAACGCCAAAGGCTCGCTGTCCTTTTTGGCAGTGCTCAATGGCGGCTCGCTCTTTGGCGCGCTGGCAGCCTCACGCGCGGCCGACCACTTTGGTCCCAAGCCGGTGGTGGCGGCCAGCTTTGCCACGGGTGCCGCCGCGCTGGTGGTGCTGACCTTCAACTTCGAGTTGGCCGCCCTGCTGGCGGTGGTGGCCGTGGTCGGTCTGGGCACCAGCGGCACGCAAACCCTGATCTACGGCTTTGTCGCCAATTACTACCGCACGAATGTGCGTGCAGCCGGCGTGGCCTGGTGCGCAGGCTTTGGGCGCGTCGGCGGCATTAGTGGTCCTTTGCTCGGAAGCTTGCTGATCGGGGCCGGACTGGAACTCGACTATATTTTCTATATCCTGGCCGGTCTGGGCCTGTTGGGCATGTTGCTCACTTTGCTGGTGCCGCTGTCGCGCAGTGCGCTGCCAGCACCCACACGGCACGCCCGGACCCCACATGCTTTGTCCACCCCCGCAAGGAACTGACCCCATGAAACTCTACAATTTTTTCCGCAGCGGCACCTCGCACCGCCTGCGCATCGCCCTCAACCTCAAAGGCATCGCCACCGACTATGTGGCCGTCGATCTGCGGGTGGAAGAACATCTGAAAGACGCCTTCAAAGCGGTCAACCCGCAGCAGCTGGTGCCCGCGCTCGACACGGGTGAGCAGGTGCTGATCCAGTCGCCCGCCATCATCGAATGGCTGGAAGAAAAATACCCTACGCCCGCGCTGCTGCCCATCGATGTCAACCAACGCGCCCATGTGCGTGCCCTGGCCGCCATCGTCGGCTGCGACATCCACCCCATCAACAACCGTCGCATTCTGGAAACCCTGCGCAAGCAGTTCGGAGCCAACGAAGAAGCGGTGAACGCCTGGTGCGCCACCTGGATCAGCGCAGGCTTTGACGCCTACGAAGCGCTGATCGCGGCCGACACACAGCGTGGCCGCTTCAGTTTTGGCGACACGCCCACCATTGCCGATGTGTATCTGATCCCCCAGGTCGAAAGCGCCCGGCGCTTTAAAGTAGATCTGACGCAATGGCCGCAGATCATGGCGGTAGAAAAGGCTTGTATGACACTGGAGGCCTTTCAAAAGGCTGCGCCGGGTCAGCAGCCGGATGCCTGAGCGACACGCCTCAAAAGCAAGGGCCCTCCAGGGGCCCTTTTTTGATGAAACGCTGGGAAGCCAATTCTGTTCTGTAGAGTTAGGCAACCTACTTAAATCCGCTGCGATGGTCCGGACACGACCCAATGCAGTCATACAACTGCCCTAAATGCCTCATGGACTTGCCGCTTCAGGGTTCTACTTGTGGCACCATATTGATCATGACCAGCCAACCCCGCGCACTCTCGAAATCGCAAACTCCTGACCAGATGCCGCCCTCACTCAACGAGGAAGCTTATCGCCGCATTGAGGAGATGATCGTGACTCTTGAGCTCGCGCCAGGCAGCGTGGTGTCGGAGGCCATGCTCAGCGAACGCATCGGCATTGGACATACGCCGATCCGTGAAGCTTTGCAGCGTCTGGCGCGTGAACACCTTGTTCAGATCCTGCCCCGTCGTGGGGTGATAGTGACCGCCATCGACGTGGGTCATCAACTCCAGATCCTAGAGACACGACGCGAACTCGACCGCTTGATCGCTCGTTCTGCAGCCACGCGTGCCACTCTGGCTGAACGCGAAGCCATGGCAGCTGTTGCACAGAGCATGGAAGCTGCCGTGAAGTCTGAAGACCTTGTGTCGTTCCTGCAGTGGGACAACGAAATGAACAGGCAGTCTGCACTAAGCGCTCGAAACATGGTGGCTGCTGCGGCCGTGTCCGCCCTTCACTCGGCCTCACGGCGTTTCTGGTTCTACCATCATCATGGCCAAGTTAACGCGACACTGCGTCTGCATGTGGCCCTTGCACGTGCGATGGCCTCCGGCAAATCTGACAAGGCTGCCGAGGCAAGTGATCGGTTGATTGATGATCTTTTCGATTTCGCCCACAGGACCCTGATTACCCGTACTTGACAACTGGCATACCAGTCACATACCATGAACTCCTGTTTAAGGAGTTTGCCAGTGCGCCTCACCCATCTGCAGATCGAAACCTACCGCCGTGATGGATTTCTCACCCTTGATTGCCTTTTTTCCGCCCCTGAAGTAGCGGCCATGAGGACCGAGCTTGAGCGAATTCAAGAGATTGACACCGATCACTTGGTACGGGAAAAGGGAAGCAATATTGCCAAAACTATCTATCGGGTCCACGAGCAGGACGGCCCCACAGGTTCACCTGTATTTCATGCCGTCTCGCGTACTTCACGCATGCTCGAACCCGCACAGGATCTGCTTTCCGAGCAGGAGCTCTACATCCATCACACCAAATGCAATCTGAAGACTGCCATTGACGGTTCGGTGTGGGCGTGGCACCAGGACTACGGAACTTGGAAGCGAGATGGCATGCCTGAGGCACGTCCAACTACAGCGTTGGTCATGCTGGACGAGCCAACAGAAATGAACGGGTGCTTGTACTTCATTCCGGGCAGCCACAAAGAGGGCAATCTAGAGCCAGAATTCAACGACGCTACGGGCTACAAGTTTTATGTGACGCCGAAGGACAAGCTGCTAGAAATCATGGCTCGCAGCCCCGCACCGGTGGCGATCACTGGCAAGCCCGGCACCGTGGTGTTCTTTGACTGCAATATCCTGCACGCCTCGGGACATAACTTGTCCCAGCACAATCGTTGGGCGATTTATGTGGTTTACAACCCGGTATCAAACCGGTGTAACGACGTTCCCAACCCACGTCCTGATTACGTACGGTCGACCAACACAAAACCACTCATCAAGGGAAGCGACCATATTTTCCCGCTTGCAAGCTCGACGCAGGAGGCCTGATGAATACCAGTCATCAACGCATCCTTTCCCCTGAGCAGATCAGAGACTACCGCGATACGGGTTATCTCAATCTCCGTCAGGTACTTGATCCTAAATTGCTTGCGAGGCTGATCGCGACCACCGAGCGACTGTACGATGAGGGCCGATCACTCCAGCAAAAGTCAAAACATTACGACCTAGAACCTGCGCATACCGCCCTTGCGCCACGTATCAGGCGTATCTCCAGCCCGACCGAACTAGATTCGGTGTATGTTGAAGCCGCTTTCGATTCGATCCTGGGTGACATCGCCGCAGACCTGCTTGGTGGAGCAGTCAAGTTTTACCATTCGAAGATCAATTTCAAACTGCCCCATGGAGGTGCAGAGATTGGCTGGCATCAGGACTGGCCGGTTTTTCCTCACACCAACACCAATCTTGTCGCTCTGAGCGTACCTTTGAATGCGTCCCGCGCCATCAATGGCTGCCTTCAGACGATCCCCGGCAGCCACAAGTTGGGGCCGCGCAGTCATTGGGAAAACGGCATCTATAAACTCAATTGCAACCACACGATGACGCCGGAAGACTTTGAGAACGTAGTCGACAACGAGTTGGATGTGGGAGATGTAGTTGCACATCACGGCCTCGCAGTGCACGGCTCTAGTCAAAACCGCTCGGACACCTTGCGCACGACCTACATCATCCAGTACGCTGCTGCTGACTCATTCGCCTATACCGCACCCGTTGTAGACAGCATCCATCGCAATCAGATGGTCAGGGGCGAGCCGGCTACTCATGCACGCGTAGAAGCTGGAGTGATCGAATTACCACCGGATTTTTCGGCGGGATATTCAGGCATATACGCTTTGCAGACGGCTGGGAAGAGCTAGAGATTCTTCCGCAAGGCTGTCAGCATCAATGAGGTGTGCATCTGCTACCAGTTCTGCACCGCTCTGGTGGGGCGGGCCGTGGAGGACGACGTCCAGCGTTCGCAAGAGCAGTTCACGGCGTAGGCCACAACTCAGATGGCAGGCATGACTCGCTTAAAGGAATTCTGATGTCAGACCCGCTACGCATCATCCACGGCCCCTTCGGACGGGTCGTGCTCGTTCGCCTCGACCACTCGATGGTGCTCCATGCGCATCGAGAATGTCATCTCGTTTTCAAGATCGGCGGAGCCGACATCCAGTTCGGGATCAACGGCAAAGAGTACTCGGTCACGGCTCAGAGTGCGCTGATGATCAACGCTTGGGAGCCGCACTTTTACAACCACCGCGAGACGAATGAGAAAACCGTCCTGCTCGCGTTCTACCTCCAGCCGCAATGGCTCAAGGAACTGGATCGACGCTTCGCGCACAGCGCGCACCCGAAGTTCTTCGCGCGACCGGTCGATACCTTGACGCGGCGGCTGGCCCAGACCCGGGACGACGTGGTTGATGCTCTGACCCAGCACATTCCGCCGAGCATGCGGGAGATGGAGTTGCTGATTGCTGCCGTATTCTGCGAGGTGCTGACGATCTCACCACCGCAGAACCTGCTGCATTTCGCCGGCGAGCGTGGTGAATTGGGCTTCGACGCACGCATCAGAAAGCTCGTCGACCACATGCTCAGTGAGCTTGATGCGGGCATGAGTCCAGACGCAATGGCCTCAGCGACCGAGCTGTCGCGGCCCCAGTTCTTTCGGCTCTTCAAGAAGTCGACCGGAATGTCCCCAGCGCTGTTCGTGAACATGCTCAAGATGGAGTCGGGTTTGCTCAGCCTTGCGCAGCGTGACGTCAAGCTGCAGGACATTGCCTTCGACCTTGGCTTCGATACCGCGGGCAACTTCACACGCTTCTTCGTTGGTATGCAGGGATTCGCCCCGAGCAAGTACCGCAGGATCCTGGAGATCATGTGAACGCAAAAGCCCTCCCGCCTCACCGCCGGCCAGGTTGGCCAGCGGCGAACGGTCATGACCGAAAGCTTATTTCCACTCGACCAAGATCTCTCGGTAGTCTTCCTTGCCGACGTTCTTGGCCTTGTGCCTGGCCGGCACCTTTGCGCCCTTACCGATCTCGGACATGACCTCGATGGTCCCGTCCTGGACCTTGAGCTCGAAGACCCCGTTCGTGGGTACCGGGAAGAGTCCCACGTCGTTGCCGTGTTCATCGTAAATCTGCAGTGGTGCGCCTTGCACCGCGAACCACATATAGGAGTGGTCATGGGTGTGGACGGGTGTCTCCGCGCCTACGGGAAGCACGAAGTCCCAGACGATGACCTTATCGTTCTCAAACAGCTTGCGGGTTCCAACTCCAGGTTCGGATGCCACTTTGGTCGCGTTGCTCATGGTATGTCTCCAGTAGTTTTCAGGCTGAGCCTTGGGGTTTGTCGGTTGGCGCCGGCAGACGCCTCCTGTGCGGACTTCCTGCAGCTGCCATCCAGGCGCTGCAGGAGGTCCGTACGAAATAGTAGAACTCCTTGCGCAAACACACTTATCAATAGTGTGTACGGCTTTGCAGGACGTCTTGGGACTTAGCATAGAGTCTCTCGACTTCCTGGTCGAACCGGAGTGGCCATTCCTGGTTTCACTGGCTGCTACTCAACGTTGCAAATTCCGAGATCTATTCGGGTCACGCGCCGGGCGATCCATGGCAAACCTTCATTCGGACCCAGGGATGCGTTCAAAGTGTCCACCAAGCGACATGCGACTTACGAAGGCGGCAAACGAGCGAGTGACAAACGGGAACGGCTGCTTTTGGCCGTTAGCTGCCTACAAGCCCGTCACACCCAAGTTCCGCTCCCAGGCTTAAACACCCCCTCACACCCAAACCAGCCAATTGCTTGGTCAGTGATCAAGACATGGACCCTCGGGGGAAGCCCGAGGATGACAGCTCAAACGGCTCCTCTGCTCAAGCCAAGGACGACAGATCAATCAGCCAAACACCTCGGTATCCACCTCGCTGTTGGCCTGCGCGTTGTAGCGGTCTCCTGCCACGGTGCGCTGGTTGATCAGGGCGTCAAGCCGTGCCAGCAGACCGGCGTCGAGCTGTACATCCACTGCCGCCAGATCGTCGAGCAGGTGGTCCACCGAGGTGGTGCCGGGAATCGGGATGATGTCCTCGCCTTGGTGCAGCAGCCAGGCCAGCGCCAGTTGCGAGGGGCTGCAACCGGCCTCTTGTGCCAGCGCGTTGTAGGCGGGCAGCAGCTTCAGGTTGGCGGCGTAGTTGTCGGGTGCAAAGCGGGGCATGGTGCGGCGGATGTCTTTGGCATCCAAACCCGCAATGTCGAGCGGGCCACACAAAAAGCCTCGCGCCACTGGGCTGAAGGCCACAAAGGCCACACCCAGTTCGCGACACGCTTGCAGCACCGCGATCTCGGGGTTGCGGGTCCACAGCGAATACTCGGTTTGCAGCGCCGCAATCGGGTGCACGGCATGCGCTTTGCGCAAGGTGGTGGCCGACACCTCGGACAGACCAATGGTCTGGACTTTGCCCTGGCGCACCAGGTCGCTCAGAGCACCCACACTGTCTTCGATCGGCACTTTTTTGTCCCAGCGGTGCAGGTAATACAGATCGATCACATCGGTCTGCAGGCGGCGCAGCGCGTCTTCGCAGGTCTTTTTGATCGTCTCGGGTCGGCCATCGATCACACGGACTTTGCTGCCGTCGCTTTGCTCAACGCCTTGCATGCCGCATTTGCTGGCCAAGGTGAATTTCTGACGGTGCGGTTTGAGCACCTGGCCGACCAGCGTCTCGTTGGCCCCAAAACCATACAAGGCAGCGGTGTCAAAGAAAGTCACGCCCTGGTCCAGGGCGGTGAGCAGCACACGCTCGCCTTGTTGGGCCGAGACAGGTGCCCCGTAAGCATGGCTGAGGTTCATGCAGCCCAAGCCGATGGCGCTGACGGAAAAGGAGGCGATTTGGCGGTTTTTCATGCCGGTATCTTAGACGCTCGCTTCGGCCCGCTGCCCAGGCCACAGAGGGCTCGCAGGGCAGCAGCCTCAATCGGTAGACACCGCCAAAAGCACTTTGGGCACAAACGCCGATGCGGAGCTGGCCTTGGCCACCACTGGCGCACCCAGAAACAACTGGGCTGCCGGCACATTCAGACCCAGCAAGACCTCGCGCACCGCTTGGGCCCGGGCTTGGGCCAGTTCACGCATGTCCGTTTCATCCACGGCCATCGCCGCCAGCAGCAAAGCTTCCATGTCGGCGGGTGGCATGTCCTTGACCAAGCCGAGCACATTGCGGGGCTTGGGGATTGGCGAGCGGCGGTACACCGACTGGAGCAAAGCGGGGTATTCCTCTGGGCTCACTTGCAGCACGGGGACCGCGGCCTGCGCGTCACGGGGCTGGCGTCGGCGTTTTTCAGCCATGACCGCCTCGCGCAGCTGGGCTCTGCGCCAGGCATCGCGCTCGCTATCCATAGCCGCTTCGCCTGTCAAGGTCAGGCGCAAAGCCGGTTTATCGATCACCATCCGGGCCACGGTCTCCAGCTTTTGGCGGGACGCCGCATCGATATGGGCACTGCCCGGCGCGAACTCGATTTGTTGCAGCTGCTCTTCCCCCGAGAAAGACCCCGAAATCAGACTGAAAGGCGAAAGGATGGCTTTGCCAATCAGGTTGAGGACCATTTTCCAGACGATGGGCCCCACCCGAAAGTCTGGGTCGTTGATGGAACCACTGACCGGCAAGTTGATGTCAATCACCCCATTGCGGTCGGCCAGCAGAGCGACCGCCAGCTTGACTGGCAAATTAGGGGCATCCGCACTGTCCGAGCGCTCGCCAAAGCGCAACTGGTTCAGAACAATCTGATGCGTCGCCTGGAGCTGACCATCTGCACCGATCCGGTAATTGACCTCGGCCGAGAGCTTGCCCCGTTCAATGCCATAACCCGCATATTTGCTGCTGTAAGGCGAGAGTTGTGGCAACTCCAGATCGCGCACCTGCCCGCGCACGTCCAGCGCCACAGGCCGCGTGAGGGGGTTGATGCGACCCGAGATCTCCAAGCTCCCAGAGCCCGCCACGCGCCCACGCAAGCTCAGGTCGGCCAAGGCCGTATCGGCCCCACTCGCCTGGCTGGACAAGGCTCCCAAACTGCCCGCCAGCTCGGTGATGTCTGCCGAGTAGTTGGGTCGAATGAACTGGTCGGAAAACAAAACCCGCCCCTTGACCACCCCAATGGGTCCCAACTCGATCAAGGCCGGTACAACGGGTGGTTGCGAAGAGGCTGAGGGAGCGGACGGGGCGGCCTTGATCAGGTTTTGCAAATTGAGTTGACCTTGAGGATCGATGGCCACGCGCGCAAAGAAATCGCTCAAGGCTGTCTCTGCAATTTTCAAACGCGTCATTGCACCCGCGTCCACCTTCAGCTCAAGCCCGCGCAGACTCAGGGTCTGGGTGTCCAGCAAAGGCTCTCCGTCCGATCGGTTCAGCGCCCGGAGGTTGTCAACCGAGAGATGACCCCGCGCATTCAGGCCCAGCCCCGCATCGGGCATGGTCAGATCCAGGCCGCCTGAGTAACTCAACTCCGCCCTTCGCAAATCGAAGTTGACCCGGTCTGCCCAATAGCCGCGCAGTCTGTGCAAGGGGAAACGGCTCAGTTGCAAACGACCTTGGACTTCCAAGGGTGTGGCCTTAGCCTGTCCGTCTGCCGCAGAGGGCAAGCGGAACGCCCCTTCAAAACCCAGTTTGCCCGGCTCGCGGCGCTGCGCCCCGGTGATGAAATCGCCTTTGACCGTGGTCATTTGCGGCGATGCCGACAAAGGCTGCCAAGCGCCAATGCTGAGGTTAAAGTCCCGCGCATCCACCTTGGCACCCCCGGGCACAAATCGGTCGTCCAGGTTCAATACACCACCGGTGATCTGCATTGGCCCCATCGCCAATTGCCAGGGCTTGGCGGGCACCTCTGCGGGCTCAGCAACAGGGGGGGCAATTCGCCAGTCCTCGACCATCCAGCGCCCCTGGGGGTTGCGGCTGACATTCAGCAGGGGTCGGCGCCAGGCTACCCGCCCCACACTGGCCTGCTGTCTGAAAATATCCACGTCAAGCTGCTCAATGGCCAGCTCTGCCCATCCGGCCTCGGGCTGCTCAGGCGTGCCCAGCAAGACATCGGTCATGTGGATCTGTGGCGCCTTGAACACCAAGGAAGATGGCGTGGTGCCTGCTGCAGCGCGCCAGTCCAGACTGAGCTGCGCAGAAGATTGGCCGTTCAGGCCCGGGCGAAACCGTGCGGCCCAATAGGGCGCTATGGTTTTGAGCGGAACATCGCGCCACGTCATGCGCGTCTGAGCACTGCGCAGGTCGGTCGTCCCTTCCCATGACACCTTCGCCCCCTGCAAAAGGGCTTGCCCACGAAAGGATGCCGCTTGCCGGCTTGGCCAACTGAAGTCCTGCCCTTCGACCGACAGCTCCGACAGTGCCAGACTGGCAGGCATGGCCACTGTAGCGTCCTGCCAATGCAGCTGCCCTGCTCTGATTTGAAGCCGCTTGAGAGCGAAGTCACTGCCCTTGGCCGTCGCCGTATCAGCCGCTTGGCTTGGCGGCGTCTGAGCCTGGGGTGTCTGCGGCAGGAAAGTGCGCTGCAAACGGACCCAGTTCAATGCCCCATCCGCGTGACGCCGCAAGTGCACCACCGGCCTGTCCAGACTCAAGGTATCGAGTTTGAACACGCCATCCAAAGGGTGCCAGGCATCAATCTTCAAGTCCAGGCCACCCAGCTGCAACAAAGGCACATCGGTGCGGTTCAGCTTCTCATGGAGTTTCAGACCCTGCAAACCCAGATGACCCGAGACCGACAATTCGGGCGAGGTGTGTTGCCGGAAATCAAGGCGAATGTCCATGTCCAGCTGCCCGTCTGCCAATCGAACAGGCCAGGCTGCAGGCCAATAAGGCAGGTAGGGTTTGACATCGAGCCCTTTGATCTGAAAGCGGGCTTGCGTGCGTCGGTCCGGAGCAAACGGGGTCGTTTCTGCATCGGAGTCAAAGCTGGAGCCATTGAACTGGAAGGCCAGCCTCGGATGGGTGGCGACCTCGCGTCGACCGCCAATGTTGCTCAAAAAAGGGATGTCCAGACGCACATCGCTCAGCGTGTGGGTGACCGATTTGGGTTCATCCCGAAACTGAACGCCACCGCCAAGGATTTGAATGTTGAACAGGGACAAACGGGGAACACCCGATCCCTTGGAAACCCCAGACGCGAAACGTGCCAGAACATCGTCGATGTCAAAACGGCCTTGCCCGAAATGCGTCAGCTGCAGCTGCGGATTGCGCACCAGCACGGCATCGGCCACGGGCGCCCATAAAAACAGGGACTGCAAAGAGGCGTTGACTTCGACCTCGTCGACACCCAACTGGGCTTGCGAAACCGGGTCTTTAGCCTCGGCGGGTGCCACACGCACACCACGCAGAATCAAGCGCATGGACCAAGGCCGAAAAACCACTTGGTCGACTGTGACCACACGCCCCAGCGCCTCAGTGCCCTGCTTTTCGATTTGCCACTGAACCAGTGCCGGCAGTGCCGCCCAACTGACCGCCCAGAGCACCGCCACCCCGAGCACGACAAACAAAACCCGGCGTTGCCAGCGCTTGAGAAGGCCCACATTCATGATCGACTCTTGGTAAAGAACAACAAGCCTGATTTTCGGCGATCCGCAGTCGCAAATGTAAGCCCACGGATACAAATTGGCCGAAACAGCCTTGGTTCTTTTTCACGGTAAAGCCACCAGACACCCCATCGCCCGGGTGTTGAGGCCTGCGGCCCACGCCGCCAGCTGACTCAGGTGGACTTGGTCGCCTCCGCCATCAAACCAGGCACGGAAGGATGGAAGAAGGTCATCGGCATGCTCTGGACATCAATTTTTTCCAGTGCCGCGTCCTGCGCAAAGTGCTGCCAGTCTTGCAGCAAACTCGCATTCGCGGAGACCAAGCGTCCCTGCGGGTCCTTGAACCACAGCATGAAGGGTTGTCTGGCCAAGCGCTCTTGCTGCTGACGCTCCAAGGCCAGTTCCTGGGCTGCGATTTTTTTCTCTTCGGTCACATCGATCATCACCAGCCTGCACTCGTCGCCCATTTCATCGAGCGTGGCATCGATTCGCACCACCATCTCGGCGCGGTGTGCGGTGGCACATAGGGTCACTTCGCAATAGCGACGGCACTTGCCGCTCAGAACTTCCTGGTGGAAGTTCAGAAACGAAGCCCGATCGGCCGGAGCGATGAAGTCCGCCAGAGGGCTGAGGGTGCGCTGTGAACGCTGGATGTCCAGCATGATCGCGCCGGCCAGATTGGTTTGAACCACCCGACCCTGCGGATCCAGACTGACAAAACCGACCGGTGCGAAGTCGTAAGCATCCTGGTATTTGTGCAAAAGCGCATGGTCCTGCTCCCCGGCCTGCATGTCCTGCAGGTGTGCATCCTCTGCAAAGTCAGGTAAACGCTCCAAACGCTCATACAAACGCCGGGTTTCGGTACAGACCAAGGAAAAGCACTCGCAAACCGATTCGACCAAACCATCGCGGTCCCGGATATGGATTTTCCCGCGCCCACTGGACACGAGCCCTGCCGACTGCAATTTACCCAAAGCCTGCGTGATCGACTCACGGCGAACACCCAACATATTGGCAATCGTTTCGTGGGTCACGTTCAATTGGTCACTGCACACGGCATCCTGATTGAACAAGAGCCAATAACAAAGGCGTTCGATGACCGAATGGTGGGCCACGCACACAATGCTCTGGGACATTTGCGTGATGAGCGACTGGACATAACAAAGGGCCAATTGCTGCAACTCCCGGCAACGGGTCAACTCTGCCTGAAAAACATCGGCCGGCATTCTGTAGGCCTGACCGGCACACTGGACCACCGCACGGTGGTTCATGGAGCCACTGCCCAATACCAGTGAAACACCCACCATGCCATCACGACCGGTCATGGCCAATTCAGAACTGTCGCCATCGGCGGTGTGTGAAACCAATGAAGTGGTGCACGTGGTCGGAAAATAAACAAACTCCAACGATGCGCCCGATTCGCAAATCACCTGCCCCGCAGTCAAATGGACCGGTTTGAGGTGTTCCGACAAGCGTGCATAGTGGCTCAAGGGAATACCGGCCAAAATCCTGTTTTGTCGGGCACTTTCAGTCAGAGGGTAAGACATAGAAATCCTTTCTCGCGCCTAGGCGCATCCATTCAAAATAGTGAACCCAGAGAAATTTCTGAAGGGGGCTGACAGGGCTCAGCAGCGCTCGTCAATGAAGGGGCCTCAAGATCGGTCTCTCCATCCTGATTTGTATTTGGCAAAGATGCATTCAAAGGAAATATGCCGTGCAACAAGGCAGCGATTTCCTCAGAACTGACAACCGCTTTGGGCCATACCCTCGCTGAGGTCTCCGGTTTTGAAAACATGGTTCATCCAGTCATTAACTTGGTCAATATCGGCAAGGGATGCATGCATCACCAAGCGCTGGACTCCATGTTGATTCAATTGAAAATCGATCACCACTGATCAAATGATTTGATCGTGTATGCATGCCGGCATATACCCATCGATCAAATGCCTTGCAGGCATATTGAATACCCGAAAAAGATAATCAGAAAACGGTAATGGCTGGATTTAAAAAGCAGCCGCCTCATCATTTTTCGGTCCATAAAAATGGGTGTCTTTTCTGCATGGACGAAAACCCAAAAATCAAGATCACGGATGGTGTCTTTCTCAGGGCATACAACGCTATGGCGATCGGTAGATCACCACAGGATGACAACCATGGTTCAGTCAGAACATGCCCAATGCTGAATGGGCAGATGCCCACCCAGTGAAGAACATCTTGGTGCTGCCAGCCGGAAACTGGCAGTTCCCTGATCGGGACACAGATCAAGATTTGTCGCTCCCAACTGGCGCGACACCACCAGGAGTTCAACATGGCCAAACCTGTCACCTACGGGAAAAAACCCTTCTCGCTGAAAGCCGAACATGACGACGCCGACATCAGCGATCCGTCGCTTTATGGGCAACTCGCTGCCCTCCAAAGCACAACATCGGCAACCTCTCTGTCAGCATCTGCCCTGCCAAGCGCGACGCGCACCTTGAGCCCAACGACCGAAGTCAGCACCACCACATCAGCCACTGTCTCGTTGTCTGCAATAGCGACCCCCGTGCCCAACGCCATCACTTACCCCAGCACCAGCATCAGCAAGGTCTACCAGCACTGGGCCGATGGCGATGCAGCCCGAGCCACCGCACCCGAATGGAACAACAACATCCTGTCGGATGGCAAATCGGATTACTTTGAAGGAGAAGTGGTCCCCCACGTCTACTTCTACAAGGCCAGCAACAACGCCCCGCTGGTCAATGGCCAGAGCTATTCCTTCAACGTCACCTACAACCATTACCAGGCCAACACCAACGCGGGCGGGTTCGTTTACATGACATCGCCCAACGCCAGCCGCAACACCAGCAGCTTTGCCGGTGGCGATGCCCAGGCGGACAGCAGCTTCACCAATGGCGGCGGCATGCAAGGCAGCTTCTACACCGTCAATGCCAACATCACCGCCGTCAGCGGCGTGAGCTACCTCGGCAGCGCAGGCAGCTCGCTCGACGGCAAAGTCACCGTCACCTTCACCTACACCGGCCCCACCACCACCTCGGGCGGTGCCGAAATCCAGTACGGCCTGCTGATTGCCGCGCCGGGCGATGTGGCCGACCAGGGCAAGGGCATGACCGATGGCGCCAACGCCTGGACCGGCGGCTCCCTGCAAACCACCGTGGACATTGGTGGCAGTGGCGCCACCTCCATCCAGCTGGCCCCCTCGGCGATCATCGTGGGCGAAATCAGCGGCACGAAGTTCAGCGATGTGGATGGCAACGGCGTGCGCGACGCCGACGGCGCGGACAACACGCTGGGCACGGCAGACGACGAAGTGGGCCTGGCCAACTGGAAAATATTCCTGGACAAGGACAACGATGGCCTGTGGGACGAAGGTGAAGACTTCGCCTTGACCAACGCCAACGGCCAATATGTCTTGTCGGTGATCCCTGACGCCGACCGGTCCGACATCGACAACGACCCCTACATCGTTCGCGAAGCTCAGCAATCGGGCTGGCAACAAACCACAGGCAACCCTGCACCGATCCTGATCACACCCCTCGACCCGAAAGAGATGAATGTGGATTTCGGCAATATGCAGCTCCAGCCGAGCCTGAACATCGTCAAGGATGCGACCGTGGACGGTGTTTACGCCGACTACGCCGGTGAAGTCATCCACTACACCATCGCGGTTGAAAACACCGGAAACCAGACCCTGACCGGCGTGACCGTGACAGACCCTTTCATCAGCGACCTGCAACTGGTGGCCGATGCGGCCTCTTCCGACGGTGAACTCGATGTGGGCGAAACCTGGCACTACACCGCCAGCCACACCGTGACCCAGGCCGAGATCGATGCCGGCACCGACATCATGAACACAGCCACCGCCGACTCCGACCAGACCGGACCGGACACCGATGATGCTGCCGTCCCGGTCGATCAAAATCCCGCGCTGAACATCATCAAGGATGCCTCCGTTCCAGGCAACACAGCGGACTATGCTGGCGAGATCATCAGCTACAGCATCGCAGTGCAAAACATGGGCAACCAGACACTGACCGGTGTGAGCGTGACAGATCCTTTCATCACCGACCTGCTTCTGGTCAGCGACGCAGCCTCTGCCGACGGCGAACTCGACGTGGGTGAGACCTGGTACTACACCGCCAGCCACAGCGTGACCCAGGCCGAGATCGATGCAGGCGTCAACATTGTCAACACGGCCACCGCCGACTCGGACCAGACCGGCCCGGACACCGATGACGCCTCGGTGCCCGTCTTGCAGGCCCCTGCGCTCGCCATCGACAAGGCCATCACCGGCGTGACTGGCGGCAATGGCGACGGAAGCGTCGATGCGGTCAACGACGTCATCGGTTACGCGGTCACTGTCACCAACACCGGCAACCAGACGCTCAACCAGGTCACCGTGAACGACCCCATGACGGGCCTGACCATCTCGGGCGTGACCCTGACCCCGGGCGCGAGCGAGACCTACCTGACCAGCTACACGCTGACGCAGAACGACCTGGACACCTACGGTGGCGGCGATGGATACATCGAAAACACCGCCACCGCCGACAGCCTGGAGACCGCGTCGGTCAGCGACACCGAAGCCATCGAGCTTTTCGTGCGCTCGGCCCTGTCCATCGACAAACGCTTGGTCAACATCACAGGCGGCAACAACAACACGGTGGCGGATGCTGTGGGCGATACCCTGAACTACACCGTCACGGTGAGCAACCTGGGCGTGCTGACCCTGACCAACGTCAGCGTGGTGGACCCGAGCAGCGGCCTGAACATCACGGGCGTGACCTTGGCCCCCGGCGAAAGTCAGGTCTACACCACCAGCTATGTGCTCACACAAGCCGACCTGGACGACAACGGCCAAGGCGATGGCTACATCGACAACACGGCCACAGCCGACTCGGACCAAACCGTGGCCTTGAGTGACACCGAATCCACCGCCTTGCTGCGCACCGTGGGCCTGGGCATTGAAAAGAACGTCACCAGCGTCGCCGGTGGCAACAACAACCTGTTTGCCGATGCGGCGGGCGAGGTCATCCAGTACGCGATCCGCGTCTACAACGCGGGCACCGTTACCTTGACGGGCGTCACGGTCACCGACGAACTGACAGGTCTGAGCGAGAGCGTGCCCGATCTGGCCCCCGGCGCCAGTGCCAGCTACAACACCAGCTACACCTTGCTGCAGGCCGACCTGGACAACAACGGTGGCGGCGACGGCCGTCTGGACAACACCTCGATGGCCGACTCGGATCAAACCCTGGCGGTCAGCGACAGCGAGTCGGTTCAGTTGCTCGCCGTGCCCATTTTGTTCGTCAACAAATCCTTTGTGAACGTGACCGGTGGCAACGGCAATGGCCTCGCCGATGCCGTGGGCGACCAGCTGAACTACCAGATCGTGCTGGCCAACCCCGGCAACGTCACGCTGACCGATGTCTCCCTGACCGAAAGCCTGACGGGGCTGAATGACACCGGCATGACCCTGGCCCCCAACGCGGTGCAGGTCTACAACGTCAGCTACACCCTGACCCAGGCCGATCTGGACACGAACGGCGGCGGGGACGGCAGCATCGACAACAGCGTCATCGCCGACAGCGCGCAGACCCTGGCCAGCAGTGACACCGAATCCGTCCCTGTCCTCAGCAGCATCGGCATCGCCTTTGACAAGGACTTTTGGGGTGTGTCCGGGGGCAATGAAAACGCGTTGGCCGACTTTGCAGGCGACGTGCTGAACTACAGCTTCACCGTGACCAACATCGGCAGCGTGACCCTCACCAACGTCAGCGTGGTGGACGACCTGACCGGCTTGAGTGAAACCCTGGCCTCGCTGGCACCGGGTGTCACGCAGACCTACACTTCCAGCTACACCCTGCTGCAGTCCGACCTGGACACCGACGGCGGCGGCAACCGCCAGGTGGAGAACTACGCCACCGCCGACAGCGACCAGACCGGCCCATTGTTGGACTTTGAAGGCGTGACCGTCATCTACGACGCACAGATCGACCTGACTAAGTATGTCTCGGTCGATGGTGGCAGCACCTGGGACGATGCCAACACCTTGACCGGTCCAACTCTGTCCGCCTCTGCAGGCCTCAACCCGTTGTTCAAGTACACCGCCTTGAACAACGGCACAGTGACCTTGCAAGATGTCACCCTGACCGATCCCGCCTACGACCTCAACGGCAGCGATGCAGGTACCCAATGGTCATGGGGCGACCTGGCGCCGGGGGTCACCGCTGAGTTGATCTTTGAGGCACCCTTCATGCTGGGTCAAAACTCCGGCGATGCCACCGTGGTCGCCACCGCACTGTCACCTGTGCTGGACATCGACAACGCTTACTACCTGGGTGTTTGAACTCGTCGGCATCCTCCACTCTTTGGCTTGATGGACGTCAAGCTGGCGAGGTGGAGGCATCGACACAGGCCAGTCTGCAAAGACTGGCCCTTTTTGCGTTGCCCGGTCAAGGGCTGCGCAGACGCACCGCATGCGATACCTATCGCAGGGATACCCCAACAGGACAGTCAAAACAAACCTTCTGTTGGATGGCCGCGCCACGCACATGAAAGCACCATGGTTGGGCTGCAGACCAGAAGTCTGCAGCTCCCCGAACAGGGATGCAATTCAACCCACGTCGGCCATTGCGATGGTTGGCATTTGGAGTTCACCATGGCTAAGAAAACCACATCCGGGAAAAAATCATATTCCCATGACACATCGACCGATGACAGCACGGCCGAGAGCGCATCGCTCTACGGTCAAGTCAGTGCCCTCGCACAAGCAGAGAACGCGCCCACACTCTCCGCATCGAGAGCTGGCACCGCCAGCTCCTCCGATGACGCTGGCCGCCGCGAATCGTCCAGCCCCGTCTCCTTACAAATCAGCGCAGGCGAAGAAGCCTCCTTTTCGAAAGCCGCCTCGGCATCTTTCAGCGTGAACAAGGTCTACCAACACTGGGCCGATGGCGATGCCATGCAAGGCACATCGGCCGAATGGAACAACAACATCCTGTCCGACAGCAAATCAGATTACTTTGAAGGCGAAGTCGTGCCCCACGTCTTCTACTACAAAGCCAGCAACAGCCAACCACTGGTCAACGGCCAGACCTACTCGTTCAATGTGACCTACAACTACTACCAGGCGAACACCAACGCCGGTGGTTTCCTGTTCATGACCACGCCAGATCTGGACCGTGACCCCACGGAATTTTCAGGCACCGAACCCACCACGGATGCCAGCTTTGCCAACGGCGGCGGCATGCTGGGCAGCTTCCAGACCGTGGACGCCAACATCACCGGCGTGAGCGATGTGACTTACACCACCCGGGGCGGCGGCACCATGGACGGCCATGTCACCATCACCTTTGTCTACACCGGCCCCACCACATCCAGCGGTGGTGCCGAAATCCAGTACGGGCTGATGATCGCCTCCCCCGGCGATGTACCAGACCAAGGCAATGGCCCCACCCTGGGTGCCACAGCCTGGACAGGCGGCTCCTTGCAAACCACCGTGGACATCGACGGCAAAGGCGCCATGTCCCTGCAACTCATGACCTCGGCCATCATCGATGGCGAAATCAGCGGCATGAAGTTCAACGACATGGACGGTAACGGCCTGCGCGATGCCGATGGCGTCGACAATTTGGCCGGCACCACCGATGACGAAGTCGGCATGGCGGGCTGGACCATCTTCCTGGACCAGGATGCCGATGGCGTGCTGGATGCCGGTGAGCGCTCTGCTGTCACCGATGCCGAAGGCCGTTACAGCTTCTCGGTCACACCCGATGCCGACCCCTCAGACCCCGACAACGACGCCTATGTGGTGCGTGAAGTCCAGCAAACCGGCTGGGTACAAACCAGCATGAACCCTGAAGGCATTGTGATCACGGCCATGCACCCCAAGGTCATGGACGTGAATTTTGGCAACCAGCAGTCCATGCCCTCGCTCAACATCGTCAAAGGTGCGTCCGTCCCCGGCGGAACCGCCAATGTGGTGGGTGAAGTCATCACCTACACCATCACCGTGCAAAACACGGGCAACCAGATGCTCACCGGCGTGACGGTCAGCGACCCGATGATCAGCGATTTGATGCTGGTGGCCGATGCGGCTTCTGCCGACGGCGAACTGGATGTGGGCGAAAGCTGGACCTGGACCGGCACCCATGTGGTGACCCAGGCCGACATCGACGCGGGCGGCTACATCCTCAACGTCGCCACCGCCGACTCGGACCAGACCGGCCCTGACACCGACGACGCTTCTGTGGTCGTTGAACAGACCCCTGGTCTGAACATCGTCAAAGATGCTGCAATTGCAGGTGGTACTGCTAACGCGGCGGGTGAAGTCATCAACTACACCATCAGCGTACAGAACACCGGCAACCAGACCCTCACCGGTGTCACCGTGGTTGATCCGTTCGCCAGCAACCTCCTGCTGGTGGCCAACGCTGCCTCTGCAGATGGTGAGCTCGATGTGGGCGAGACCTGGTCTTACACCGCCAGCCACGTGGTCACACAAGCCGAGATGAATGCAGGCACACCCATCGTCAACGTCGCCACGGCCGATTCCGTCCAGACCGGCCCTGACAGCGATGACGCCTCTGTGGCTGTTGAACAAGCCCCCGCCATCGCCGTGGACAAAGCCATTGCCACCATCACCGGCGGCAACGGCAACACCTCGGCCGATGCTGCAGGCGACGTGCTCAACTACACCGTGACGGTGTCCAATGCGGGCAACGTGAGCCTGACCGATGTGGTGGTGGTCGATGCCTTGACCGGTTTGAACGTGACCGGCGTGACATTGGCCCCGGGCGAGAGTCAGACTTACTTGACCAGCTACGTGCTGACACAGCAAGACCTGGACAGCAATGGTGGGGGAGATGGCTATGTGGAAAATACCGCCACCGCAGACAGCGCACAAACCGGACCTGTGAGCGATGTGGAGCCCATCCAGGTGCTGCCACGCCCCTCGCTGGCCCTGAACAAGTCTTTGGTGTCCATCATTGGTGGTAACGGCAACGCGGTAGCCGACGCGGCAGGCGATGTGCTGCAGTACACCGCCACCGTCATCAACGAAGGCAACGTCACCTTGACGAACGTCTCGGTAACGGATGTGAGCACCGGTCTGAATGTGACCGGTTTGACACTCGCACCCGGCGAGTCGGCTGTCTACGGCTCGACCTACACCTTGACCCAGGCCGATGTGGACAGCAACGGCGACGGTGACGGTTACCACGACAACATCGCATTGGCCGACTCCGATCAGACGGCATAACTGTCCGATGCGGAATCGACGCCTCTGCTGCGCACCATCGGCTTGGGCGTGGAAAAGAACGTGACCAGCATCACCGGTGGCAACAACAACGGGTTTGCCGACCAGGCGGGTGAGTCTCTCAACTACTCGATCAACGTTTACAACGCAGGCACGGTCACCTTGACCAATGTCACAGTGGTAGACGACTTGACCGGCTTGAGCCAGACCATTGCTTCTTTGGCGCCTGGCGCCAACCAGCTGTACCAGACCAGCTACACGCTGACTCAGGCCGATCTGGACAGCAACGGTGGCGGCAACGGCTACATCGAAAACGCAACGGTGGTGGATTCGGACCAGACGCTTCCGGGTGTCGACAACGAAACCGTGCAACTGATCCGGTCTCCGGTGCTTTACCTCGACAAGACGTTCGTGAACGTCACGGGTGGCAACGGCAACAACCTGATCGATGCCGTGGGCGATGTGCTGAACTACCGGATTGTGGTGGCCAACCCCAGCAATGTGACCTTGACCGAAGTGTCTGTCAGCGAACCATTGACCGGGCTGACGATCAATGGCCTCACCCTGGCACCAGGACAAACGCAGACCTACCTGACCAGCTACACACTGACCCAGGCTGACATCGACAACAACGGCGGCGGCGATGGCTACATCGACAACGTGGCGGTGGCAGATTCGGCACAAACCACGTCGGTCAGCGACATCGAGTCGGTACCGGTGCTGCGCACCATCGGCATGGACTTTGACAAAGGCATCGTCGGTATCAACGGCGGCAACGGCAACGACCTGGCCGATGCCGCGGGCGATGTGCTGAACTATGTCTTCACGGTGAACAACCCCGGCAGCGTGACCTTGACCAATCTGACGGTGGTGGACAACCTCACCGGCTTGAGCGAGACATTGGCATCGCTGGCCCCCGGCGCAACAGTGACCTACAACTCCAGCTATGTGCTGACCCAGGCCGACCTGGACAGCAATGCCGGAGGAGACGGTGTGCTGATCAACACCGCCACCGCCGACACCAGCGAAACACCGGTGTTCACGGACTCGGAAGGCGTCACGGTGGTCTACCAGCCCATCATTGACCTGACCAAGTACGTGTCGGTGGACAACGGCGTGACATGGGACGATGCCAACGGCCCCACAGGTCCGCTGCTGTTGTCGGCCTCGGGCATTGATCCGCAGTTCCGTTACACCGTGACCAACAGCGGCAACATCACACTGGGCGACGTCACCCTGACCGATGCCGTGTATGACCTGAACGGCGCGGAGGCCGGTACCGCGTACTCGTTTGGAAGTCTGGCTGTAGGTTCCTCTGCAGAGTTCATCTTCACGGGTGCTGCATGGGCCGAAGGTCAGCAGTCGGGGGACGCTGCGGTCTCTGTGGCTGCCATGCCTTTGGTGCTGGACATCGACAACGCCTACTACCTGGGTGTTTGAAGTGTCTGCCTGAAGCACGAAGCCCCTTGACACCTTGTTGAGGGTCTGAAACGAAACGGGTAAGCCTTGTGACTTACCCGTTTTTTCATGCGCTACCGATTTGTCAGTAAGCCCCTTATTCGTTTCAAAGGATGCCCACCCAGGCGTCATCGACCTAAGCTGACTGCATGGTTTGAATCGCCATGCCCGACGCATGCGTTTCATTCCTTTTTCTCAAAACACAGGAGGTTTATGTCACTGCTGACCCCCCGCACATGGTGCCTTGCAGCCGCTCTTTTGCCGAGCTGGTGTTGTGCACAAAGCCTGCAAGAGGCGGTACTGACGGCCCTGGCCCACTACCCCAGCATCGCCTCGGCCCAATCCAAAACAGAAGCCGCCCGATCTGACATCACCCGCGCCAAGGGTGCTCACTGGCCTCAACTGTCCTGGTCAGGCACCTACAACGATTACCGCAACGACGCCCTGGGCAACCGCTGGACGCAAACCCCGACCTTGAGCTTGAACCTGTGGTCAGGCGGACGCATCCAGTCCGATGTCGAACGCTCCGAGGCGCTGGCCAAGGCCAGTCAAAAACAGGAACAGATCACCCGCAACGACGTGGCCCTGCTCAGCAGCGAAGCCTATCTGCAATGGGCACACGCCAGGCAGATGGTGAGCCTGGCCCAGGACAATCTGAACACCCACGACAAAATCCTGCAGGACTTCCAGACCATCACCCAAGTCGATCCGGGCCGACGCATCGACTTGAACCAGGCGCAGGTACGCCATGACAACGCCCGACTGGTCTTGCTCAAAAATGAGACAGAGCGGGCGGTGGCTGCAGAGCGTTTGGCCCGCATGCTGATGGCCCCGGCTCCGGCCGAGCCCAGCGGACTGGACTTTTCGCCTCCCGTGCCTTACACCTCACTGGACCAGGCCCAGGCGCAGCTTGGCGATCAACACCCGGTGATCGCCAGACTTCTGGCGCAACGCGAAGCCGCAGCCGCCAGCATCCGGTACGCCCAAGCCCAACACGCGCCCACGGTCAACCTCACGCACGCCAAATCCACCACACCGGGCATCACCGACGGTCAGTTTGTCACCCAGCTGCAGTTGAACCTGCCCTTGTTTGACGGTGGCACTACCCGTGGTGCCGTGGGTGTGGCCACCGCCAATTTGCAGGCCCTGGAATCCGACCTTCAGGAAACGCGGCTGATCCTGGGCGAAGAACTGGCCAGCGCCTGGGCCAGCTGGTTGTCTTCTTCGAGCCGGGCCACCATGGGGATGCAGCAAGCCCTCACAGCGCAAGATCTGGCGCGCGGCTATGTCCAGCAATTCCGGGTGGGCAGGCGCTCCTTGCTCGATTTACTCAATATCCAAAGCGACCTGTACACCTACCAAAGCAATGCGGCCACCGCCCTGCACGAATCACGTCTGTCACAGGCCCGCATCCTCGCCAGTCTGGGCCAACTGGCCAACGCCTACGCACAAAGCACCACCGCACAGGCGATGCCAACACCCACCCCACCCCACCACCCAGAGTGAACCCATGGACCAACTTGCTTTTTCCGCTTCGGATACCCACAGTGCCAACACGGCATCCGTAACAAGCCCATCGCCGGGTTCATCGAGCGCCCCCGAACGCGACCCTTTGCTGGTTTGCCTGGCCATGACCGCCAAACGGATCGACCGGGAAGTCCATCTTTCGGCCTTGCGTGCGGGCTTTGCCGTGGACGAAGAGGGCCGCATTCCCATGAATGCCTACCCCGACCTGGCCCGGCTGCACGGCATGATCGCGGTCTGGTCACGCACCGAACTCCGGCAAATTCCCAGTTACGTGCTGCCTGTCATCGTGCCCCTGGTCGATGGCCGTGCCGTCGTGTTGGTGTCGGTGACGGGTCAAACCGCCCAAGTGTTGACGGCCGAAACCGGCATGAGCGAGAGCGCCATGTCCATGGACGAGCTGCAAAGGCTGAGTTATGGCGAGATCCTGGTGGTCAAGGCCGCGACACAAAAATCGACCTATCAACTGGTGCCCTTCAAGGGTGCAGCCTTGTCCTGGTTCTGGAATACCGTGTGGCGCTACAAGGGGTTTTACATCGAGTCCATGATGGCTGCCGTGGTGGCCAATGTGCTCACGCTGGCGGCTGTGTTCTTCGCCATGAACGTCTACGACCGCGTGGTGCCCACCCAGGCCTACACCTCGCTGTGGACGCTGGCCATTGGCACCACGGTGGCCATCCTGCTGGAGTTTGGCGTGCGCTGGCTCAAGGCCAGGCTGGTCGATCTGGCAGGTCGCAAAGCCGACCTGAGTCTGAACGCCATGCTGCTGCGCGAGATCATGGCCATCCGACTGGAACACCGCCCGCAATCCATTGGCATCTTTGCCAGCTCGATGCGGGACTTTGAATCGCTGCGCGACTTCATGTCATCGGCCTCGATGGTGATGGTGGTCGACATGCCTTTCATCTTGCTGTTCCTGGTGCTGATCGGCATCATCGGCGGCCCCATTGCCTGGATACCGGCCGCCGCGGTGCCGATTCTGGTGATCGTCGGCCTGTGGGCACAGCGCCCCCTGATGCGGGCGATGCGAGAAAACATGAAGGAAAGCGGCGACAAGCAAAGCGTGCTGGTCGAATCGCTGTTGAATCTGGAAATGCTCAAGGCCCACAACGCCGAAAGCTACCTGCAAAGGCGCTGGGAAAACGCCAACCTGGCCGCGACCGATTCGTACAAACAGATCCGGTCCCTGACCAATCTGATGCTGGGGCTGACCGCCACCCTTCAGCAGCTGGTGACGGTGGGCATGGTCGTCTACGGCGTGTACCTGATTGGCGACAACAGCCTCACCCTTGGCGGTTTGATCGCTTCGGTCATCCTGGCCGGGCGTGCCATATCACCGCTGGGCAGCATCATGGCCTTGGCCGCACGCTACCAGCAGGCCCGCAGCTCGCTCGACACGCTGGACGCCCTGATGAAGCGCCCGCGCGACCGCGATGGCGAACGCCGCTATGTGGTGCCTGAACGCATCGCAGGCAGCCTGAGCGCCGACGCGCTCGAATTTGCCTACCCGGGGGAACACCAGATTCCCGTCATCCGCAAATTGACCCTGAACCTGCCTGCCGGCCAACACCTGGCCTTGTTGGGGCGCATTGGCAGCGGCAAAAGCACCTTGCTGCGCTTGCTGGCGGGCTTGTACACACCACTGGGTGGCCGGGTCTCGATCGACGGGGTGGATCTTCAGCAGCTCGAACCAGCCGAAATTCGCAGCCGCCTGGGCTATGTGGGCCAGGAAGCCCAACTGTTTCAGGGCAGTCTGCGCGACAACCTGGTGCTGTCGGACAGCTGGATCAGCGACGCACGGGTCATCGAGGTGCTGCAAAAGCTCGACATGTACACCATGGTGGCCAGCCACCCGCGTGGACTGGACATGCCGCTGACCGAGGCGGGGGGCGGCTTGTCGGGTGGCCAGCGCCAGATGCTGGCGATTGCCCGCATGATGCTGCGCGACCCGGCCCTGGTGTTTCTGGACGAGCCGACCTCGATGATGGACCAGACCACCGAAGCCAAAGTGATCGAGGTACTGGGTCAATGGTTGCAGGGCCGCACCCTGGCCCTGTCTACCCACCGCCTGCAACTGCTGGTGTGGGTGGAACGCATCGCCCTGATGGAAAACGGCCAGATCTTGCTGGAAGGGCCTCGTGAAGAAGTCCTGCGAAAACTCGCCGTCGGTGTGGCCCCCAAAGCAGCGGCAGGCACGCGCACTCGTGCCCCCAGCAAATCCAATGCCACGGCCGCAGCCCCCGTTTCACCTGCCACACCCATTGCACCCACCGCACCTGCAGCAGCCTGAGGGCGAGAGGAATCCCCATGTCTATTTTCAAAAAAAATCCCCAGCAACTTCAGATCCCGGGTGGTCCCAGCATCGAAGACGACGAACGCCAAACCAGCCGCTATTTGGTCTGGACGCTGGCCATGGTGCTGGTGGCGGCCTTGCTGTGGGCGGCCAGCTTCGATCTGGACGAAATCACACGCGGCACTGGCAAAGTCATTCCCTCCAGCCGCGAACAGGTGATTCAAAGCCTGGATTCGGGGGTGCTGGCTGAATTGCTGGTGCGCGAAGGGGATGCCGTGGTGAAGGACCAGGTCTTGCTGCGCATCGACGATGCGCGTGCCGGACCGGTTTTTCGAGAAGCGCGCGAAAAATGGATCGCCCTGTCGGCACAAGCGGCGCGTCTACAAGCCGAAGCCTACGGCACAGCCTTGCAGTTTCCTGCGCATGTCCAGAATGAACCCATGGTCGTGCGGCGCGAGACACAGGCTTACCACGCACGCAAACGGGCACTGAACGAGCAAATGGCGGCCATGCACCAATCGCTGGAGCAGCTGTCCAAAGAGCTGAGCCTGACCGCCCCCTTGGTCGAACAAGGGGTGATGTCCGAGGTGGAGCTGTTGCGCCTTCGGCGTCAATACGCCGACATGCAATCGCACATGGCCGAGCGTCGTAACCGCTACCTGACCGATGCGAGCAACGAATGGGTGCGCATCGAATCGGAACTGGCACAAACCCGTGAGAACACCCTGGCCCGGGAAGATGCATTCAAGAAAACCGTCATCCGCTCGCCCATGGAGGGGATTGTGAAAAACGTGCAGCAAACCACGCTGGGCGCGGTCATTCAAAGTGGCCAAAGCATCCTTGAAATTGTCCCGGTCAAAGACGACATGCTGGTGGAGGCCTATGTCAAACCTTCTGAAGTGGCTTTCCTCAAAGTCAACCAAGCAGCCGTTGTGAAGTTGACCGCCTACGACTTCAACAAATACGGTGGCCTGGAGGCCGTTCTGGACCACATCAGCCCTGACACCTTGCGCGATGAAAACAAACCCCGCAAGCCTGGCAGTGCGCCGGTCGACCTGGAAGAGGGCTACTACCGCATCCTGGTTCGCATCGTTGACCAGCGCCTGGACCGCCATGGCATGCGCCTGATCGCCACCCCGGGCATGACCGCCACCGTGGAAATCAAGACAGGCGAAAAGACCGTTCTGGAATATTTGCTCAGACCCTTGCAGTCGATGACGCAAGCCCTGCGAGAACGCTGATCCCCAGCAGGAGTAAGCCATGAGCGGCATCATCGGCATCGTATCCGAGCGCAACACTGTGCCCGACTTGCTGCACAGCCTGCAGCAAATGGCGCAAGCCAGCCACAACAGCTGCGGCCTGGTGGTCCACGGTCGCCAAGGTCAGACCCTGAGTCCCCCGCGCCTGCACCGGCACCGCCGGGCGCAGCGCGTTTCGGCCTGGATCGAACACATGGCCCAAACCAGTCCCCATGGCCTGAATGGCCTGCAAGCCTTGGTCGGCATGGGCCACACGGGCGAAACCGCTGTGCACGGACCGCAAACCCTGCAACACGCCTTGCCCCACATGAGCCATGGCCCGGATGCCACCTTGAACAGTCCTGCCCGGATCGCGGTGGTGTCGGTGGGACAGGTGCAGGTCAGCCCTGCGTTGTGCGATGCCATGCTGGAGCGTGGCTACCACGTGAACCGACAATGTGCCACTGAAATGCTGGCTCACCTGATCGACGCCACCTACCAAAATGACCCGGTGCAAGCCGTGCGCAGGGCATTGGCCTTGATCTCAGGGGCGGTGGCCGTAGGGGTCATGTTCCATGATCAGCCCCAGCGCCTGATTGCGGCGCACCTTGGCGCACCCTTGTGGTTGAGTCGGCATGGGCACAGCACTTTCGTGAGCAGCGATCACGCATGCTTGCGACACCACACAGAGCAGATCATCCCCCTCAACGAGGGCGATGTGGTGGACATCGACGGCCATCAATGCCGCATGACCAACAGCAAGGGTGAGCCCGTGGCCTGCCCGACGCTGCTGGCAGAAGGAGCAGGCATCAACGCCATCGCAGCGCGCTGAACTGCGCTGCGTCGCTCACTCACTTGAACAGACTGGGGGGCGACACCACGCCATAGTTCGGGCCAGCACCGCCCGAAAATGGTGATTGGCATTGGTTGCTCATTTCCACCAACACGTATTTTTCATTCCCACCCACGGCATTGAGCACATGCAGACATGCAAACCCCACAATGGTTGCGGAGGTGCCTGAGACCACCTGACTCAAGGTGGGCACCACCACATATTCGCATTGCTTGTTGCCTGCAGAACTGCAGTTTTTGACATCGGCATACAAGCTGGCCTTCACGCCCGATTGCATCCAGGCTTCGTCGCCCACAGACATGGCGACAGGATTGCCCGCCTGGATCATGGAATCGATCGTGTTGGCACCCGGCGCTCTGACGTTCAGCGATGACCACTCGCCAGAGTTGCAGTTTTCGTAGTGATACAGCGAGCCGATTTTGAAGACATACGGTTTTCCTGTGGTCGGATCAATGCGTGGCCCGGCGGACTGCACGTTCCAGAACTTCTGGTACATGCAGTCCGAAATGGCCAGCGGAAACAAGCCACCGGGCTTGACAATGCCCGGGCTGGTCACGCCTGCCACGGCTGTGACCCGAACAGGCACCGACGAGATGCCCCAAATGTTGGCTAAAAATGTGCGCACAGGCCCCTGGTTCTGTCCATCGCTTTTAGCCAGGCTCACTTGCACTGCTGGAGCATCGGTGGCGGAAGGTGTCATGGGCAAGCCTTGCAACCCCGCTATGGTCTGGTGTGTATCCCAGTAACCCGTTTGGACTTGGCCGTCGGACAAAGCATGACTGGCTGCACGGTTCAAGGTGATGGCGCTGCGGGCCGTGTCTGCCGCTGCAGTCCAATCCAGCGCAGACACATTTTTTTTGTACAGTGCACGTGCCCCAGCCAGTGCGGCGGCATCGGCGTCGTTTTGCAATTCGTTGCGCACCACATGCAGGTAAGCCAGATCCACCGCCAAAGCGGCTGCTCCTACCAACACGGGCAAGGTCAATGCCACCAGCACGGTGACCGCGCCCTTTTGTTTCGCCAAAGGCACAGCGATCTTCTTTTTCATGTGCAGATCCTTCATTCGTAAACCATGACCGTGCTCGCGCTCAGCACCCAGGGTTGCCCCAGGCTGCTGAACAAATCTCCCAATCCAATGCCTTGAAAGGTGTAGTTGACAGAGACCTTCAGCGTCAGGTCTGCGCCCAGACTGCCTTGCTCAACGCTCACACTCGGTTGCGGTTTGTGGGGTCCGAAGTTCACCAGGGCGCTTTGGGTGTAGGCCTGCACCACCTGCCGGATTTCGGCCTCGCTGATCGGTGGATTGCGCGCCACGATGCCGGCTCTGGCCCCTTCGCGGCTGGCGTTGGTGATGACCGCCTTGTCGTACAAGGCCAGACTCATGTCGATGCCCCCGATCAGCAGAACGAGCAGCAATGGCAGCACCAAGGCAAATTCGACAACGGCAGCGCCGCGTTGTGATCGCTGGTGTTTTGGACCACCGGCACTGTGCGCACGGTGTCTGTGGAAAAGCGCCCTGGCACGCCCATGTGCGTGACCTGCAGACAATTTCTCTTGGGTCGAAAAGCACCTCATCAGCAAGCTCCTCTCACGGCCATGCAAGACCTGTTGCAAAGCCACGACCTTAAAGAATGTGGAGCGCATAAACGGTGCGCTGGAGCACACCCCATAAACATCAGACCCGTCACCGTGCTTGTGTGCAGCAGATCACTGTGCGTGGGTCTTTATTTTTCTAAATTGCCCCCTCGGTCTTGAGAAATCAGGACCGCTGCAAAGCCCCAAGCACTGCGGAGTGCGTGCACCCAAGACGTGCTCAGTCAGTGACAGCAAGGCTTGAAGTTCATCTTTTTTTCAACTCTGGAGTTTCAAACATGAAAAACTTTTCCAAATCGTTTCAAGCATTCATGGCTGACGAACATGGCGCCACCGCCATCGAATACGGTCTGTTGGCATCGCTGATCGCTGTGGCCATCATCATCCCAGTCACGGCTGTAGGTGGTCAGCTAGAGGCTGTTTTTGAAGCCGTCACCGCTGCCTTGACCCTGCCCGCCTGATCACTCAAGCGTTGAAGCCCGCCATGCCCTTCAGCCTTTTTGACTGGACGCACCTGGCTGCACTGGCCGCCATGTTGTTGGTGGCCATGTGGCAGGACGCGGCGATGCGACGAATTCCCAACACCTTGGTGCTGTGGGGCAGCCTGACCGCCTTGGGCTTGTCGGTGTCGCCCCATGGCATCGGCCTGGGGTCAGCCATCGCAGGGGGCATGGTGGGTTTCTTTGGGTTTCTGCTCTTGTACCTGCTGCGCGGAGTGGGCGCAGGCGATGTGAAGCTGGCCGGTGCCACGGGCCTTTTTCTGGGTTATCCCAACATGCTGTGGGTGAACCTGTTGATTTTGCTGTCCGGTGGCGTTTTGTCCATCGGCTGGGCACTGCTCACCTCGCAACTGGGTTCTGTGCTGCAGAACCTGAAAACCGGTTTAGCCCAAATCTGGCTGAACCGTCAACACGGCCATCTGACCACGCCCACGGCACTGCCTGTGGGGCGCACACGCGTGCCGTATGCGATCGCGATTGGTGCGGGGACCGCCGTCCATCTGCTGAACACCTGGCCGACGCGCTGAGATTTCATGACTTTGCAAGGAATACATCCATGAAAAATATCCGTCCCTTGGGGGTGCTGTTGCTGGCCCTCACATTGGGCCTGTCGGCTGCTGTTTATGCAGCCAGCTGGCTCAAACAGCAAGGGGCCACGGCCACCTTGCAAGTGATTGTGGCCAAACGCGACTTGCAAATGGGCACCAAGCTGATGCCCGATATGCTGGAAACCATCCAATGGCCCAAGGCGGCGGCGATCAAAGATCCGCTCACCCAACTGGACGATGCGCTGGACCGTGTGATCCACATGCCGGTGCTGCGCGGTGAGCCTTTGTTGCGCAGCAAACTCGCCCCCGCTGGCGAAAAAGGTGGGCTGTCGGCGGTGCTCAGCGATGGCCAACGCGCGGTCACCGTCAAAGTCAATGAAATCGTGGGTGTGGCTGGTTTTGCCCTGCCTGGCAACTACGTGGATGTGATGGTCAACACCCCCGACAGCCAGAACCAGCCGGTCTCCAAAATCGTGATTGAACGCATCCAGGTCTTGGCTGTGGCGCAAGATGTTTCCAGCAGCGAGAACAAACCCCGCGTGGTGAATGCCGTGACCTTGCAGGTCACCCCCCAACAAGCCGAGCAGATTGACCTGGCCCGCAGCGTGGGCACCTTGTCTCTGGTGCTGCGCAGCCAAAGCGACAACACACCGGTCGTGACAGCAGGTGCGCGCAAGCTGGATTTATTGCAAACCAGCACCAGCCAAGCCCAGACACGGCCTGCGGTACACACCCCTCAGCCCAAACCTGCAGCACGCCTCCTGGCCCCCGAGCCCCCCCGACTGGAAGTCATCCGGGGCATGTCCTTGTCGCAGGAGTGATCAGGCTGCTTGCCCGCACTGTCACCGCCCATGCACTTGCACACACTGCCCATTTCATCCCCGCGCTTGTCCCTTCGTCACCACAAAGAGAGCCTCATGCCATCCACACTGATTGCACCCGTCCCCTCCTCTTCACTGCACACCACCCACATCTGCAGCGCCCCCAGACCCCAGGTATCCGTTGCGCCCACCTCACAAGCTCACGCACGCACATTCGCCTTGACCGCCATGCTGTCCATGGCGGGGCTGATGCCCAACCTCTCCGCAGCCGCTGAACCCGGCGTTACTTCACCCGCCAAGACACCTGCCCGCACCATCGCCAAAGCGTCCAGCAAACCGGAGGTGATGACGCAAGGCCCCGTCAAGATGGAAGCCCCCTTGCGTTTGACAGCGGGTAAATCGATGCTGCTGCAACTGCCAGAAAATGCCGCTCGACTGTCGGTGGGAAACCCCGAGGTGGCCGATGTGGTGTTGATCAACCCGCGCGAAATTTACCTGCTGGGCAAAAAAACGGGGCAAACCAACTTGCTGGTCTGGACCGCACAAGGCAGCACCAGCTTGCGCGACATTTCGGTCGGGACAGACACCGACGCCCTGCATGCGAAGCTGCGCGAATACGTGCCCAGCACTGAAAACCTGCGTGTCGACTCGGTGAACGACAGCCTGGTGCTGAGCGGTCGTGTGAGCGACGGCATGAAAGTACAGCGTCTGATGGCGCTCACCGAGGCTTTCAATGGTGGCAAGAAGGTCATCAACATGCTGCGTGTGCATGGTGCACAACAAGTCATGTTGGAAGTCAAGGTGGCTGAGGTTTCCAAGAGCTTGCTCGATGAGCTGGGCGTCGACATGAACCTGACGCGCGCCATTGGCAACACCTCGGTCAACTTGCTGTCGCAATTTTTGAGCGAGGGTGCCACCGCCATCACCGCCACCCGTGCCAATGGCCGCAGCATCATCACGCTGACGGCAGAAATGAAAAAAGGTCTGGTCAAAGTGCTGGCCGAGCCGACCATCACCGCCGTCAGCGGCCAGGAAGGCTCGTTCCTGGCGGGCGGCAAAATTTTCATCCCCGTCCCCCAAACCAGCTCCACGGGCAGCACCACCATCACATTGGAGGAAAAAGAGTTTGGCGTGGGCCTGCGCTTTTTGCCCACGGTGCTGGAGGATGGTCTGATCAACCTGCGCGTGACACCCGAAGTCTCGGAACTGTCGCAAGTGGGCACCACGGTCAAGGGATTGGGCGACCAAAGCAGCCTGTTGCCCTCGATCACCACCCGCCGCGCCTCGACCACGGTACAACTTCGCGATGGCGAAAGTTTTGCCATCGGGGGCTTGGTCAAGAGCAATGTCACCGAAGCCATCAAGGCTTTCCCGGTGCTGGGTGAACTGCCTGTGCTGGGCGCCCTGTTCCGCAGCAGTGCCTTCCAGACCGAAAAGTCCGAACTGCTGTTTGTGGTGACACCACGGCTGGCCAAGGTTTTGCCGTCCGACTACGCCTTGCCCACAGACGCCTACATCCAGCCCACACGCACCGAGTTTTTCCTCCAAGGGCAGCTCGAAGGCCAGTCGCCCCCGCCTGCCAAGCCCCCAGCAGCCCAGCCAGCCGCTGCAGCCCACCACCCCGCCAACTGAGCCAGGAGACCACCATGCCCCTCGACACCTTCCACACCCCACTGCGCTGGCTGGCCGGCAGCCTGCTTGGCCTGACCTTGGCCGCCTGCAACACGGCGCCCACAGCGCTTGACCAGCGCTTTGGCGACGCTGTCAAAAAAGCACAAACACAGCAAACCCTGAACAGCACGCCCACACCCTGCATGCACCGCATGGGCGAAGCCGCTTGCCCCATGGGCAAGATGGGTTCCATGTCCGACATGAAGGGCCCCATGTCGGACAGCATGCATGAGCGCATGCGCCAACACCACCAAAGCCCACTGCCCGACACCGATGGCGTGGCGGCTCAAGCGGCCGTGACACGTTACCAGGACAGCTTCAAAAGCCCACCACCGCCTGCACCTGTCTTCAACATCGGCCTGGGCTCGGCCAGCGCTCGATAGAAAGGCCACACATGTCCACATTTGTGATTGCATCCCACGAGAGTTTGCTGAACACCTTGCGCAGCAGCGTCTTGCAAAGCAAGCTGCCGTTGCAAAGTGCAGCCTTGCGACAGCCAGGTCAGGCCTTGCTGCCTTTGCTCAACGGCATCGACAGCGGTATCTTGCTGATGGACAGCACCCCCGGCCAACTGAGCGAAGATTTGACCGCACTGGAGACTTGGCTGCGCAGCCGACCGCAGCTGAATGTGTTGTTGTTCAGCGAGGACAGCAGCAAGTCCTTGTTGATGCGCGCGATGCGGGCGGGTGTGCGAGAGCTGCTGCCGCTGCCCCCGCCACCACAAGATCTGGCCCTTAGCCTGGGGCGCTGGTCGGACAGCCTGACGGTCGTGCCCCACAGCACGGCCTCAAGCAAGCCCGCACCATTGATCGCCTTCATGGGCTGCAAAGGTGGAACTGGCAGCAGTTTTGTGGCCGCCAACATGGCCTACATCATGGCGAACGAACATGAGCGCCGATGCGCTTTTGTGGATTTGGACCTTCAATGCGGCGACGCCTCTTTTTATTTGGGCAGTGGGGCCAACAAAAACACCTTGAGTGACCTGACCCGTCAGATCGCGCGTTTGGATGCCCAGCTGCTGAGCAGTTGCCTGCATCCGGTCACACCTCGGCTGAATCTCCTGGCAGCACCACAGGACCTCGAAAGCGCCATGGCCATCACGGCGCAGGACATTGAACAGGTGTTGTCCTTGTTGCGCAGCCTGCACCACCAGGTGGTGGTGGACCTGCCACGCAACCTGAACGCTTTGTCACTCAAGGTCATCGACATGGCCGATGTGGTGCACATCGTGATGCAAAACAACACCCCCGATGTGCGCGATGCCCAGCGGCTGGTCGGCATGCTGCGCGCACTCGGTTGCGAAGAAGGCAAGCTGCGCCTGCTGGTCAACCGCTATGCCCCCGACGGTTGGGTGAGCCTGGGTGATCTGGAAAAAGCCGTGGGCCTGAAAGTCAGCCAAACCATCCCCAACAACCCCCAATGGGTGAACGAGGCCTTGCACACCGGTCAACCCTTGTCGGCGGTACACGACCACAACGCCGTGATGCATGCCCTGCGTGAATGCACGGGCGCACTGCTCGACACCCGAGCGTCCCCACAACGCCACTGGATGCGACGCTGGCTCAGCAAGGCGGCTTGACCTCATCTGCAACCACATGCTTTTTCTATCCCCGCCCCATCACCACAGGAGTGTTCAGTGAACCTCAATTTGCGATCCCAATTTGAGAAATCCACCCCGATGGTGGCCTTGCTCAGTCCCAGTCAGACACCTTTGAACGGACGCAGCTCTGCTGTGCGGGTGGATGAGATCAAAACGCAAATCCATCAGGAAATTCTGGCCCTGATGGATTGGCAACGCATGGAAAGCATGTCGCCAGAGCGCCTGCGCGCTGAACTGAAAACCCTGACCGAGAACCTGATCGGCACACACAACCTGGCGGTGAATGAAACCGAGAAAAGACTGATCATCCAGGCCATTCAGGACGAGATGCTGGGCCTGGGCCCGATCGAGCCCTTGCTGTCGGACCCGACGGTGTCGGACATTTTGGTCAATGGTCCTTTTCAGGTGTTTGCAGAGCGGCGCGGCAAGATCATGCCCACCGACATCCAGTTTGACAACGATGCGCATTTGCTGCGCGTGATTGACCGCATTGTGTCGCGCATCGGGCGGCGCGTGGACGAGATGAGCCCCATGGTGGATGCCCGTCTGCCCGATGGTTCACGTGTCAATGCCGTCATCCCGCCGCTGGCGATTGACGGGCCCTTGCTGTCTATTCGCCGATTTGCAGTCGTGCCTTTCACGGTGCAGGACCTGATCAAGGCCGGGGCTTTCACAGCGGGTATGGCCGAATTGATTCAGGGCTTGGTCAAGGCGCGCGTGAACCTGCTGGTGTCAGGCGGCACGGGCAGTGGCAAGACCACCTTGCTGAACGTGATGTCGTCGAGCATCCCGGCCGACGAGCGCATCATCACCATCGAGGATGCGGCCGAATTGCAGCTGCAGCAGCCGCATGTGGTGCGCATGGAGTCACGGCCCGCCAACATCGAGGGCAAAGGCGAAATCTCGCAGCGCGACTTGCTGCGCAACAGCCTGCGCATGCGGCCCGATCGCATCATCATGGGCGAGGTGCGTGGCAGCGAGGTGCTGGACATGCTGCAGGCCATGAACTCCGGTCACGATGGCTCCATGACCACCATCCACGCCAACTCACCACGCGACGCACTCACGCGACTCGAACACATGCTGGGCATGGCGGGCCTGAAGGCCGAGTCGCGTGCCATGCGTCAGCAAATCAGCGCTGCCCTGTCGGTGGTGATCCAGGTCTCGCGCTTGTCCGACGGTCAACGCAAAGTCACCAGCCTGCAAGAAATCACCGGACTGGAAGGCGATGTGATCAGCATGCAGGAGATTTTTGCCTTTCAGCAAACCGGTCTGGCCCCCAATGGCGCGGTGCAAGGGCAGTTTGTGGCCAGTGGCATACGGCCCAAGTTTGCCCAACGCCTGAGCACCCGCGGCATTGCGCTGAGCGACGATTTGTTTGAACCCACACACCGCTGGAGCTGAAGCATGGACGCGCTTTACTGGACCTTTGTAGGCCTGGCGGCCCTGAGCACAGCTTGGCTGGTATGGGGGCTTTACGGCCTGTGGCGGCAATATTTGGACCCGAGACGGCGGGCCTTGGCACAGCGGCTCAAGCCTGCCGATCTGAGCCTGCCGACGGATTCGTCCTTGCAGCTGCGACAGACCCGCCTGCTCAGCACGATGCCGACGCTGGATCGATGGCTTCGCGGTATGCCGGGGGCGGCGTCTCTGGATCAATTCCTGTTGCAAACCGGTCTGACTTGGCGCGTGGCGCAAGTGCTGAGCCTGGCATTGGGCTTGGTGCTGCTGGCTTGGGTTGTCGGCACACAACTGGCATGGCCCACCGTGCTGACCGTGGCACTGGCCACCTTGGCGGTGTTGGTGTTGGCCGCTTGGCTGCAACACCGACGCAGTCAACGCATGGCGCTGATCGGGCAAGCGCTGCCTGACACCTTGGACCTGATCGCCCGCTCGATGCAGGCAGGTCATGCCTTCACGAGCGCCTTGCAGTTGGCCGCCAAGGACAGCCCCCCTCCACTGTCCCATGAATTGCGAACCGTGTTCGAAGAAATCAATTTCGGCATCGGCACTGCACAGGCACTTCAGGCCTTGTCAACACGGGTGGCCAGTGACGATGTTCGGTATTTTGTAGTGGCCGTGGTGATCCAGAGCGAAACCGGCGGCAATCTGGCCGACATTCTGAAAAACACCGCCAACCTGATCCGTGAACGTCAGAAGATTGCGGGCGTGGTGCGCGTCTTGTCGGCCGAAGGGCGCATTTCGGCCGTTGTCCTGTCGGTCCTGCCCTTTGCGCTGGCTGCCCTCATGAGCCTGCTCAATCCTGGCTTCATCTCCAAACTCTGGACAGACCCTATGGGTTTGCAGCTGGTGTATTTATCCCTGACCCTGATGGCGATCGGCATCTTGTGGATGTGGAAGCTGATTCAGATCCGCGTGTGACCTCATGCCGTCCTCACTCCCTACCCATGCAGAACACCCCATGACACTCTCCCCACTTGTTTTTGCAACACTCATCTTCGCCCTGGTGGTCAGCATCAGCTACGCCGTGCTGGTCCGTTGGCTGCCCGATCCGGGCAAGGAGCGCCTGGCGCAATTGACGCCTGGTCGTGGCTCGGACCATTCAACGCTTTGGAGCCGTCTGCAAAAACGGCTGCTGGCCTGGCTGCTGTGGCTCAGTCCCTGGACGGCGGCCATGTCGGGTGGCGACGAAGAAACACCTTCGGCCTTACGCATCCGTTTTGGGCACGCAGCTTGGCGCTCACCTGTCGCGCTGCAAATCTACTTCACCTGCAAGACGCTGTTGACACTGGTGCTGCCCTTGATCGCATGGGCGCTGGTGGAGATCAGCCCCTGGCATCCGCAAGGCCTGCAACGCTTTTTGCCCTTGCTGGTGGGCGCAGCCGTGGGGTATTACTTGCCCGACTGGGTCTTGAGCATGCAGGCGAATCGCCGCCAAAGGGCATTGCTGCACGCCTTTCCAGATGCGCTGGATTTGCTGCGGGTCTGTGTACAGGCCGGGCTGGGGCTGGACGCTGCGATAGAGCGCGTGGGACGGGAAATTCGTCAGGCCCGGCCTGAATTGTCCGATGAATTTGCATTGACCGGCATGGCCTTGCGGGCGGGCTCCTCGCGTGCGCAAGCGCTGCGCCAGTTGTCGGTGCGCATCGGCCTCAAAGACATCGACGCACTGGTGTCCATGTTGATTCAGGCCGACCGCTTTGGCACCAGCGTGTCGGAATCCTTGCAGGTGCATTCGGATGCCTTGCGTACCCAACGCCGCCTGCGTGCCGAAGAAGCCGCAGCCAAATTACCCGTCAAACTGTTGATCCCGCTGATCTTTTGCGTCTTCCCTTCTTTACTGACGGTGCTGCTGGGGCCGGTGATGGTGACAGTGTCAAGGCAATTTCTCACATCACACTGACCAAGCTCGGGCATTCCGACCGATTCACGTGAAAAGATGTCCTGGGTCATCTATCGTCACCATTTCATCAGCGCGCCATAGCGTTTAGCGTGCCAGCACATGGGGTCAAAGCCATCAAAAGCGGACGTCTCTGATAATAATGATGCCTAAAATTTGACCCCTGAAGGAATCCACCATGAGCACATCTTGGACTCGACGTCAGACACTCGGCTGGCTAGCCAGCTGCATGACACTGCCTTCTCTGAGCAAAGCTCAGAACACCTACCCCTTGGCCGACGTACATTCGCATCTTGGCTTGGTACAAAGAACCGTAACGCGTTCCGATTTTCTAGAGCAAGCACAGGAGGCTCAACTGGGCTTGATGGCCTGGTGTGTGGTGCCGGATGGTCCCTGGTTGAAATCGACGCCATCCGGTATTGAGCAAAGAGCCGAACCTGGCAATGGCCAGCTGGCTTTCGAGTTCAATAAGAAAATTCGTGAAATTAAGACATATCTGTCGGACAAAAAAATTCCCCATGTCACATCCGCATCCGATGTGGATGAGGCCGTGAAAGGCAAGACTTTTGTGGTGTTGTCATCCGAGGGCGCAGACTTTCTGGAAGGCAAGCTGGAGGATCTGGCCAAGGCTCATGCCATAGGTTTGCGCCATTTGCAGCTGGTGCATTACATCCGCAATCCTGTGGGCGATCTGCAAACCATCGCGCCACGCTTTGGCGGACTGACGGCTTTGGGCAAGTCATTGGTCGCAGAATGCAACAGATTGGGGATCCTGATTGATCTGGCCCACAGCGATGCCATCAGTGTGGAGCAAGCTTTGGAAATTTCCCAAAAACCTGTGATCTGGTCACACGGTTGGGTCTCCATGACACAAGGACGCTACGACGATAAATTTGGGGTTTTGGCACGCCGACTGGCCATGAGTAACGCCAAAAAAATCACCGACAAAGGGGGGGTTATCGGATTGTGGTCACTGGGTATCAGCGAAGGTGGCCGAGCCCAATACCCTGAATACCCGATTGCATTAGATCCTGCAAAACGCTTCAAAACCTATGCGGAGGGCATCGCAAAAATGGTCAAAGAATTGGGCGCAGACCACGTTTGCTTTGGCACCGATATTGAAGGCGTAGGCTCCAATGGTGTTGTGAACTATTACCGTGAATTGAGACTGGTCGCCAACCTGCTGTCAGACACTGGACTGAGTGACACCGACATTCAAAAAGTGTGCATTGGCAACTACGCTCGTGTGCTGAAAGCTGCCATGGTCTGACTGTGACTCGCCCACGGGCAACATTCACATTGTCAGCACAGGCACCATCGACAGTTCAGACTGGCCGAAAGGTCCACTGCGGCAAAGGCGCCGATTTGTGCAGCACGTCCTGGTGCAACCAAATGGCGCTGCGCCTTGCGCGTTCGGCCACGGTCTCCAGCGGCAGCTGCTGGTAGTCGTCGTTGAAGACCTCGAAGCTGTAATCGCCCCGGTAGCCGATGCGGTCCAGACGCAGCACCAGATCGGCCAACTGCTCGCTGTGCACACCCTCGCCCGGGAAAACACGGAAAGTGCGGGCCGTGGTCATGCGCTCTTCAAAGGTGGGCGTTTCCTGCCACATGAAGTCCGACAGTTGCACCAGAAAGATTTTGGATGGGTCGAGCTCTTCGATGGCGTCCAAAGGGGTCTTGGCGGCAAAGATGTGGAAGGAATCGATGCCAATGCCCAGATTGGGACAATCGGCGCGGCACACCACATCCCAGCTGGTCGTGAACTCGTTGACCGTGCGTCCCCAGGACAAGGCTTCGTAGGCCACCTTGATGCCCAAAGGCACGGCCAGCATGGCAAGTTTTTTCAGGTCGGCGGCAATGGCATCGAGGTCTTGCGTGGCGTGGCGCGAGGTCGACGAGCAGGCGAGCAAGACTTTGCTGCCCGTGGCTGCGCACATCTCGAGCATGGCTTTGGCGATGTCGAGTTTGTAGCTGTGCAGGTGACCCGACAAGCCTTCAAAATCACGCAGTACCTGAAAGCCAGTGGGTCGCATGCCGCTGGCCTGAACCGCCGCTACGGCGGCCTGTACGCCACCAGGGTGCGTGACCAGATCGCGAGCCATCAGCATCACCTGCGAAAAACCTGCCCCTTTCATGGCGGCCAGCTTGGCCTCCAGAGTGCCGGCCATGGTGATGGTGTCCATGCCGTAGCCGTCGAGCAAGTTCATGGCAGCTCCCGGCTCATTGGTGAACAAGTTCAAAGGCCACAGAGCCCAGTGCCGCGCGGGTCAAGGCGCCCCGGTCTTCGGGATGCAATTGGGTCGACTCGACAAACTCCACACCACGGGCCTTGAGCGCCATCACAGCTTGCCCTACATCGGGCACGCCAAAGCCGATGCGCTGCAGGCACTCGGGGCTGTCGTCACCGTCCATCCAGGGCTCGGGCTCGATCAATTGCCACAGGAATGTGCCGCAGGGGCTTTTCATCAGCTTCCCCTTGGGCAGGATGCCAAAGCGTTCCTCGTCAGGTATGGCGCTGAAGTCGAACATGTGTTCATAATAGGTTTGCCAGTCGGCACTGCGGGACGCGCCGATGTACTGCACCACACCGAAATAACTCATGCCTGCCAGCGCAGGAGGATTCGGGTCCACCGTGGGGATGGGTTTGAAGTCGATGTCGTAGATGGAAAATTCTTGCCAGCGGTCCACAAAGTAAAACCGACTGCCACCGGGGCCATGGATGGCGGGAATGTGCAGCTCCATCGCCTGCGCGTGGCTGTCAACGCTCCAAGCCCCCAAGTCAAGGCAACGGGTGTGCGCTTTCAGGGCATCCTGCACCCGAAACGCCACAGCCGACATCACAGGTTGACCATCCACCGTGGCGCTCACGCGGGCGTCATCAGGGTTGGCGTTGACCACCAGGTTCATCGTGCCCTGGCGGTACAAAGTGACCTCTCGCGAGCGGTGGCGGGCCACTGGGCGAAAGCCCATGTTCTCAAGCACCTGCCCCAGCGCCTGCGGGCGGCTGGTGGCGTATTCGATGAATTCAATGCCCGCAATGCCCAGGCGGTTGGGCATGTCGGGGACGGCTTCGCGGTCCACTTTGTTCAGGATCATCTCAGGGCTCCAGTCAGACGCTCGGTTCGAGGGATCAGGGCTCAATAACTCAACCGCGCCACACGACGCAACACATCGGCCGTGGTCGTCGGCAAGCCGAAATATTCCAGATACGCCGGAATTTGCTCGTACAGCATGTCGGTGCCCACCTGCGTGCGGCAGCCACGGGCCTGCGCTGCCGCCAAAAATGCGGTGGTTTCGGCTTTCATCACGACTTCGCCCACAAAGGTGTCAGGCGACAGGCGCGACACATCCATCGGCAACGGGTCGCCTTCGTTCATGCCCATGGGGGTGGCGTTGACGACCAGGTCGTGACCGGCCGGATCGCTCGATCCCGTGCGCACGTCAATTCGGGGGTAGTTGTCTTTCAGGCGTTGGGCCAATGCTTCGCAGCCTGCCGCGTTCACATCGAACAAGCTGATGGCCGCAATGCCTGCGCCAGCCAGCGAAGCCGCAATGGCGCAGCCCACGCCACCGGTGCCCACCACCAGCACGCGCTTGCCGGTCACATCAAAACCCTTGCGCTGCACACCGCGCACAAAGCCTGCACCGTCAAACATGTCGCCCACCAGGCGCCCGTCGGGCAAGCGTTTGACGGCGTTGCAGGCACCCGCCACGCGCACCGTGGCCGTCACTTCATCCAGCAAGCCCACCGTGCTGACTTTGTGTGGCATGGTGATCAGCGCGCCACGGATGTTTTCCAACGTGAACACCGACTTCAGGAACGCTGGGTAGTGCGCACTTTGGCAGCCCATGGGCACGACGACCGCGTTGATGCCCGCCTCTTCAAAGTAGGGGTTGTAGATCATCGGCGACTTGAAGGTGTGCGTGGGGTAGCCGATGTGGGCGATGAGTTCGGTGTGGCCGTTGATCATGGAATAGGCGATGGGGGATCGGAGCAATCAAGCGGCTTTGGCCGCAGAAACGCCAGCGCGCAAGGCCAGCAAATAACTGTCGGCGCCAAAGCCACAGATCTGGCCTTTGACGATCTCGGCAAACACCGACTTGTGGCGGAATTCTTCACGGGCATGGATGTTGGACATGTGCAACTCCACGACTGGGCAGGTCAGCACCGCCAGCGCATCGCGGATGGCGTAGCTGTAGTGGGTCCAGGCACCCGCGTTGATCAGCACGGCATCGACGTTGTCAAAGTAGGCCTGGTGAATGCGCTCGCACATGTCACCTTCGTGGTTGGTCTGGTAGCACTCGACCTCGGCACCCAGCTCTTGACCCAGCTTGTGCAGGCTGGCATTGATTTCATCGAGGGTGATGGTGCCGTATTGCTGGGGGTCGCGTTTGCCAAACATGTTGTGGTTCACGCCGTGCAGCATCAAGACTTTCATGACAAATCCTTTCAGAGACAAAGAAGGCTTCGCCACACACGCGGCGAAGCCTTGGCGGGCGATTACTTGCCCGACTTCTTGGCAGGCGCAGCAGCCGCTGTACGCACCTTCTCGATTTCGGCTTGCAGTTCCTTGACCAGGTCCTGGCCCACGGTCACGCCGTATTTGGCGGTCACAGGGCGCATCTTGTCGCGCAGCTTGGCCATTTCAGCTTCTGGCAACTGGGTCACCTGCATGCCGTTTTTCTTCAGGTTGTCGAGGATGCTGGCTTCCAAGGCACGGGCTTTTTCACGCTGGAATTTGGCCGACTCGGTCACGGCATCGGCCACGATTTTTTTCTCGGCAGCCGACAACTTTTCCCAGAACCTCTTGCTGATGATGACCGACTGGGGGTTGTACTGGTGGCCGGTCAAGGCCAGGTGCTTTTGCACTTCGTACAGCTTGGCACCGTTGATGGTGGCCACCGGGTTTTCCTGGCCGTCCACAGCTTTTTGTTCCAAAGCGGCATACAGCTCGGGGAATGGCAGTGGTGTGGGGTTGGCGCCCAGTGCCTTGACCCAGTCCACGTTGATCGGATTGGGGATCACGCGCAGTTTCAGGCCTTCCAGGTCCTCCACCTTGTTGATGGCGCGCTTGCTGTTGGTGATGTTGCGAAAACCCAGCTCGTAAAAGCCCAGGCCAATGATGCCCTTGTCTTCCAGCTTGGCGTGCAGCTTCTTGCCAAACGCGCCGTCGACGGCCGCGTCAGCTTCTTTGCCAGAGCCGAACATGAAGGGGAAGTCAAAAATTGCGAATTCCTTGACTTGCGAAGCGAAGATGCCCGAGTTCATCGACGCCATCTCCAAGGTTCCGCCCTGGATGGCGGAAACGTTGGCCTGGTCACTGCCCAAAGTGCCACCGGGGAACACGTTGACCTTGATCTTGCCGCCGGAGTTCTTCTCCACGATTTCCTTGAACTTTTCCATGCCCAACACGATGGGGTGACCGGCTGCGTTCTGGTTAGCGAACTTGATGGTTTTGTCTTGGGCCGATGCCACGCCCATGGCGGCCAAGGCCACGGTGGCGATCAAGGATTGGATGAATACACGTTTCATGAGATGTCTCCAGAAAAAAGTGAAGGACGTACGCTGTGCATCAAGGGGTTGGTCATCAGGCGTACCCGATCAGACAACCAAACCAGGAATCAATAGAACCAACGGGCTGGCACCATGACCAAGGCCGGGAACGCCACCATGGCGAACATGATGATGAATTGGGCGATCATGAACGGCATCACGCCGCGCGTGACTTCGTCCATGCTGATCTTGCCTACACCCGCCACCGCGTTGAGCACTGTGCCCACGGGTGGCGTGATCAGACCAATCGCATTGTTGATGATGAACAACACGCCGAAGTAAACCGGGTCAATGCCAGCGGCCTTGACCACGGGCATGAGCACAGGCGTCAAGAGCAGGATGGTCGGTGTCATGTCAAGCGCGGTGCCCACCACCATGGTGATGACCATGATGGTCAGCATCAGCAAGCGTGGGCTGTCCAGCAAAGGCTGCAACAGCTCGATCAACTGCGCAGGCAAATTGGCCACCGTGATCAGCCAGGCCGAGACCATGGCCGCAGCCACCAGAAACATCACGATCGCACTGGTCTTGGCCGAATTCACAAACAAGGGGTACAGATCTTTCAGACCCAGTTCGCGGTAGATGAAGGTGGAGATGAACAGCGCGTACACCGCCGCCACCACCGCAGCTTCGGTGGGTGTGAAAACGCCGAACTTGAGACCGAACACCACGATCAAGGGCAACACCAAGGCCCAGGTGGCCTCGCGCATGGCCACCAGGATCTCGCCCATGGATTTGCGGGGCGGCACTTGCACCACCTCGCGCCGCGCCAGCCACCACCAGGTGATCCACAGCGACGCACCCAGCAGGATGCCGGGCACGATACCGGCCATGAACAGCTTGGAGATGGACACATTGCCCGCAACGCCAAAGATCACAAAGCCGATGCTGGGTGGGATCACCGGGGCGATGATGCCGGCCGAAGCGATCAGGCCAGCTGAACGGGCCCGGTCATGGCCGGCAGCCACCATCATGGGCAAGAGCAAAGCCGACAGCGCCGCCGCATCGGCCACGGCAGAGCCCGACAAGGCCGCCATGATCACAGCCGCCATGATGGTCACATAACCCAGACCGCCTTTGATGTGCCCCACGCAGGCCATGGCAAAGTTGACGATGCGGCGCGACAGACCGCCCGCATTCATGATTTCACCAGCCAGCATGAAGAACGGCACAGCCAGCAATGGGAAGCTGTTGGAGCCTTCGAGCAGGTTCTGCGCCAGGATCTGGGCATCGAACATGTCCAGATGCCACATCAGGGCCACACCGCAGATCAACAAAGAAAACGCGATCGGGATGCCAATGGCCATGGCACCAATCAATGAAAAAACAAAAATGGCAATCGTCATGTCAGTCTCCAGTCCATTCAGGTTTTGTCAGAACCGCCATGCGGCGACTCTTCGGATTCCTGGATCATGACCAGGTCTTCGTCTCGCATTTGCCCGGTGAGCAAGCGAAACAGCTCGGTCAACAAGATCAAGCCGCCCAGCACTGCAAACACCACACCGGGGGCATAAATCCAGGCCATGGACACTTCCATCACCGCGCTGGTGCTGTCCAGGTTGATCACGGTTTGCTGGTAAGCACCGCTGAACAGCAGCCAGCAAATGAGCAACATGGCCAGGTAGGACAGGGCCAAGCAGAACTTTTTACCCGCTGGACCGAGTTTGCCCACCAGCATGTCGGTGCCCAGGTGGCCATGCTCCTTGAGGGCAATGACCGCACCCATGAACGTCATCCAGACAAACAACCAGCGCGACAACTCTTCGGACAAGGTAATGCCCGAGTTGAAACCGTAGCGCATGACCACGTTGCCAAACACCAGCACCACCATCACGGCCAGACAAGCCGCAATGACCACGCTCAGCACTTGACAAAACCCGTCAATGAATTTTTGAACCACCACACATCTCCAAGATAAGACTGCTGATAATGTACGAACTGGTTAGTTTTTCATGATCAGTAATTACCCTCATAGCCAAATGCTTGCGATCGCTACCAGTTATGCCGGAATGGAATGGCTGACAAAACGCTGGATCAACTCGACCACATGCACGCGCTTGAGGGTGGTGGCTTTGTCCTGACTGGCACGGTCCTGAAAAATCAGGCCAAAGGTGTGGCGGTTGGACACATTGAAGAATGTGAAGGCCGAAATCGCCGAGTGGATGTCCACCGGGTCCAGCCCTGACCTGAACACGCCCTGCGCCACACCCCGGTCATACACCGCCTTGACCGAGGCGATGGCGTTCGTGTTCAACTGTTGAATGCTCTGGCTTTTGCGCAGATAGTCCCCGCGCTGGATGTTCTCGTTCATCACCAGCCGGATGAAATCCTCGTTGTCGCGGTGGTGGTCGTAGGTGAACTCCACCAGCTTCTTCAAGGCATCCATCGGCGGCAAGTCGTCCAGGTGCAGATCGGACTCGATGGCGCGCATGCGCCGGTAGGCTTCTTCGAGCACCGCCAGGTACAAGCCGTCCTTGCTGCCGAAGTAGTAATAGATCATGCGCTTGCTGGTGCGCGTGGCCGCCGCGATGGCGTCGATGCGCGCGCCCGTCAGACCCTTGTCGGCAAACTCGTGTGTGGCCACGGCCAGGATCTCGGCCATGGTGCGGGCCGGGTCGTTGGTGCGACCGGTTTCTTTGGCCGAATCTGTGTCGGCCGTCAGATTTTTATCGGAATGTACCAGTTGGTTCATTTGACGAGTATAGATCGCCTCAAGTCACGGCCCAAGCCCTGGGTCCTCAGACCCATCCCCTGTGAGCGCGAAAGAAGTTTTGACCATGGTGATCACACCGAAGGGGCAACGCCGCTCGCACAGGCTGCAACCGGTGCAGGCCTCTGGCGCGTGCAAGACCGACCGCTTTCGCCAGGCCTGCACCTGCAGGCTCAGCACACGTGGTGGACACGCCGCCACACACCAGCCGCAGCCGGTGCAACGGTTGGTGTCGATGTGCGGCAGCCGCATAGGCTCAGAGGGCCTTCAGTTCGGCCACCTTGTGCCAAAACGCTTCAGGGACCAGCGCCACGGTGCGCGTCTGCCGGTCCACAAACACGATGCCAATTTTGCCGCGCGCCACCTCGCGGCCAGTGTCCAGACACTCCATGCGGTAGACCAGGTCAAAACCGTATTTGTTGGGGTCTTGCGGCACCATGCTCACCCGCATGGTCTCGCCATGAAAGCCTTCAGACTTGTACTGCGCCACCATGTCGCCCACCACAATGGGATGACCCGCCACATTGCCCTCGGTGTAACCCAGTGATTTGAAAAACCGCATACGGGCTTCGGACACGAGTGTCAGCAGCTGCGCGTTGTCCAGGTGCCCACCCTGGTTGACGTGGCTGATATAAATCTGGATGTCCGTGGCAAAGACAAAGCGCTCAGGAAGGGAGAACTGGATACGGGGCATAAAAGATCAGATGAGGGGCACCGTGAGCTGTTCGATCACATTGCGGGTGTCTGGGCGCACGCCACGCCACCATGCAAACGCCTCGGCGGCTTGCTCGGCCAACATGCCCACGCCATCGGCCAAGCGCGTCACATCGGCCTGTTTGGCCAGCTGCAGGAAAGGCGTGAGGCCTTTGCCATAGGTCAGGTCATAAGCCAGACAGCCCGGCGCAAAAACCGAGGCCCACAAAGGCGGCAATTGAGCCGTCAGACTGGCTGAAGTGGCATTCAACACCAGGTCGAAACTTTGATCGCTCAGATCGGCATAACCGATGCCCCGAACCGGCACCGAACCGCTTTGGTGTTTGCGGGCCAATTCGACCAACTCCTGAGCTTTAGCAACGGTGCGATTGACGATCACCAACTCGGCTGGTTGTTCGGCCAGAAGGGGCAACAAAGCACCGCGTGTGGCGCCGCCTGCACCCAAAATCAACACCCGACGCCCTTTCAAGGGACAGTTCAGGTTGTGCACCAGATCGCGCACCAAGCCGACACCGTCAAAGTTTTCGGCATACACCTTGTCACCCTCGAACTTCATGGCATTCACAGCGCCAGCCATCTGCGCACTGGGTGCCAGATCGGTCGCATAGGCAAAGGCATCGAGCTTGAAAGGAGCGGTCACATTCATGCCCCGGCCTCCGGATGCGCGAAACGTGTCCACCACCGCCGCAAATCCACCCAATGGGGCCAGCAGTTTGGTGTATTCGATGTCTTGGCCCGTCACTTGAGCAAAAGCGGTGTGAATGAGCGGCGACTTGCTCTGCTCAATGGGGTTGCCGATGACGGCGTAACGGTCGGTCATGAAAAAGTTCCAGCAAACGAGGCCGCCATCTTATCGCCCCAAGATGCAGGGGACCTGACTGGTTGGGATCAGTGCCGCCCCACCAAGCGGTGCACAAAAAACCCCAGCACAGCCACACCCGCGGCAGCCAGACTGAAGGCGTAAGGCAGCCAGCCGTGGTCAACGCTTTCGGCCATCAGCAGCACACCGCTTGACTGCCCAAAGAAAAGCAGACAAGCAAACAAAGTGACCGCCGTGCCACGGGATGCCGGAGCCATTTGGGTGGCCTGAACCTGCAGGGTGTTGTGCAACATGTAAAAACCAAAACCTGTGGCCAAACAAGCCAACATGCCCAGAACCGGCTGGTGCGCCCAGCCCAGCGTGAACAAACCCAGAGCAATGCAGGCTACACCGGTTCTGACCAGACCGCGTTCGCCGCCCAACCAGCCTAACCAACGGCGAGCCAATTGGCTGTAGAGCAAGCCACCCACACCGTACAGCATCATGACCGAGCCAGCCAAGACCACACTCATGTCAAATTGCTGGTGCAAATGTGTCGGAATGAAGGCCATGGCGCCGAAGACCAATGCGCCTTCGATCGCTGTCACGGTAAGCACCTGTCGAACACGCGCCACACGCAACATCTGGAAGGTGTTGGCAAAGTATGCAACGAAACTGGTCGCGCCTGAGGCTGCTGCTTGGGCTGAGGCACTGCGCAACTTGCGCCACAACATGAACGCCGCCAAGGTGAAGAGTGCGGACACCACCGCAAACGCCGCTCGCCAGCCCAGATGCTCCGCCGCAAAGCCACCAAACCACAGCCCGGCCATCATGCCGCTCACGGTGTAACCCATGAGTTTGGCCAGGGTTTCTTGTCTGCGGTCATAGGCCACCTGATCCCCGATCCAGGCCATGGACAAGGGGATGATGCCCGCCGCTGCCGCCCCCATGAAGCCGCGCATGACCACCAGCAAGGTCAGGTCTGAGGCCATGCTGGTGATGGCACTGAACACGGCGCAAGCGAGCACCGCCAAGGAAATGACGCGCAATTTGCCAAAACGGTCACCCAGCGGGCCGTAAAACAATTGCAGCACGCCATAAGCCACGGCAAAGGCCGAGACCACGCGAGAAGCCTCACCCGTCGTGACATGAAACTCCTGCCCCAGCACCACCAGCATCGGGTCGCACAGGCGCATCGAGGCCATGCTGGCGAATCCCGCCAGACCCATCACGCGCAAACTGTTGCGCTCGGTTTGCGCTGTGCTCAATTCAACGGCCTGTCAGCCATGGAGTTGCTGTTCCAGATCGTGCAAGACCTTGTAGCAAGGCAGCACTTGCGCGATGCTCGAATTGGGCTCGCGGCCTTCACGGATGGCCGCAAAGAACTCGCGGTCCTGCAACTCGATGCCGTTCATGGACACAGCCACTTGCGACACATCGATCTTTTCTTCCTTGCCGGTGTACAGGTCGTCGTAACGGGCCAGATAGGTACCGGTATCGCCGATGTAGCGGAAGTAAGTGCCCAGGGGGCCATCGTTGTTGAAACTGAGCGACAAAGTGCAGATCGCGCCGTTGGCCGCCTTGAGCTGGATGCTCATGTCCATGGCGATGCCCAACGTGGGGTGGATCGGGCCTTGCACCGCGTTGGCTTTGACAATGGGGCTGCCGCACTGGTAGGCGAACAGGTCCACCGTGTGCGCAGCGTGGTGCCACAGCAGGTGGTCGGTCCAGCTGCGGGCCTGGCCCAGCGCGTTCATGTTGGTGCGGCGGAAGAAGTAGGTCTGCACATCCATTTGCTGGATGTTGAACTCCCCTGCCTTGATCTTGTGGTTCACCCACTGGTGGCTCGGGTTGAAGCGGCGGGTGTGGCCCACCATGGCCACCAGACCGGTTTCCTTTTGAACGCGCAGGACTTCCTGACCTTCCTTGTACACGTCGCACAGCGGAATCTCGACCTGCACATGCTTGCCCGCCTTCAGGCAAGCCAGGGTCTGGCTGGCGTGCATCTGGGTGGGCGTGCACAAAATCACGGCATCGACTTCTTTCAAAGCGAGCGACTCGTTCAGATCGGTGGTGACGTGACCAATCCCGTATTTGTCCGCCACCTCTTTGGTTTTAGCGAACTCGCGGCCGATCAGCGAAACGACTTCCACGCCGTCGATGTTCTGGATGCCGTCCAGGTGTTTGATGCCGAAGGCACCTGCGCCCGCCAGGGCGACTTTGATGGTTTTGCTCATGGTTTTATCCTCAGTTCGTATCGGGTATTTTGTAGGAGGTCGCCCCTGCGGCCGAATGAGGGTTTAACAACATTCGGCCGCGGGGGCGACCTCCTACAGGGGATCAACTGTTTTCCAAAATCACATGCCCGACCGCTGTGTTGCTGGCAGGCACATGGTAGAAGCGGTGACGCACCTTGGGCGCAGGGCCTGTGGCTTGGCCGTCCTGGATGTCGCTCATCGCGCCCCGGGCGATCAGCCACATGACCAGCTCGATGCCTTCGCTGCCCGCTTCGCGCACATAGTCGATGTGCGGTGTGGCAGCGGCAGCCGCTGGGTCGTTGATGAGTTGGTCCAACCAGGCGTTGTCCCACTCGCGGTTGATCAGGCCCGCACGCGCGCCTTGCAACTGATGGCTCATGCCGCCTGTGCCCCAGATGTGCACATTCAGGTCTTCGTCGTAGCTCTCGACCGCACGGCGAATCGCCTGACCCAGGTTGAAGCAACGTTGGCCGCTGGGCACGGGGTACTGCACCACGTTGACCGCAAACGGGATCACCGGGCAAGGCCAGGCGTCCTTCACCGGATCGAGCTCGCCGCACATCAGCGACAGGGGCACCGTCAGGCCGTGGTCGACGTCCATCTTGTTGACGATGGTCAGGTCAAAATCTTGCTGAATGACCGACTGCGCGATGTGCGAAGCCAACTCGGGATGACCCTTGACTTGGGGCACCGGGCGTGGGCCCCAGCCTTCATCGGCAGGTGCGTACTCGGCGGCCGTGCCAATCGCAAAGGTCGGAATCATGTCCAGGCTGAAGGCCGTGGCATGGTCGTTGAACACCAGAAAGATCACATCGGGCTTGTTGTCCTTCATCCATTGCTTGGAGAAGTCGTAACCCGCGAACAGCGGTTTCCAGTAGTCTTCTTTCGTCTTGCCCAAATCCATGGCAGCGCCGATGGCGGGCACATGCGAAGTGAAAACGGATGCGGTGATTTTGGCCATGTCTTGTTCTCTCAAAATAATCGGGATCTGACCCCAATTAAGGTTTTTTGCCTGCTGCGCCTTGGGGCTGGTTGTGGGCTTGGGCGCTGCCGTTTTCGCCGATGTAGCGGTTGCCCTCGATGCTGCGCCCACCTGCGATCATCATGTTGCGGTATTCCTCTTCGGTCATGCCCGTCATGGAACCCGCCATCTGCTGGAAGCTCTTGCCGTCGGTCGCGCCGATTTTGGCGAGGAAGTAAATGTTGCCGCCCGTGCGCATGCACCAGTTCAGGTCTCGCGCCAGCACGGCCTGCTTTTGCTCCTCGGTCATGGGCCATTCGTCCAGATAAGCACGCTCGTCGGCCTTGAACCGCTCACGGTTCTCGGCTTTCATGAGCGACATGCAAAACTGGTTGAGCCAGTAGCCTTTACGCGATTGCTCGGCGTCAAAGATGATCGTGCCGGGCACGTCTTTGTAGGGTTTGTCTAAAGCCATCGGATACCTTTCAGGGGGTTGTCATGCCCGCGAAAGCGGGCATCCATGGATCCCGGGGCAAGCCCGGGACGACATCAAAATCACTTCACTTCTTCTGGCCAATACAGGCGCATCGGGTTGTCCACCAGCAGCTTCTTCTGCAGCTCGGCCGTGGGCGCGATGTGCGGAATGAAGTCGACCAGCAGGCCATCATCGGGCATGTGGTCTTTCAGGTTGGGGTGCGGCCAGTCGGTGCCCCAGAGCACGCGATCAGGGAACTCTTCCACGATGCGCTTGGCAAACGGAATCACGTCCTGGTAAGCGTTCTGCTCACCGTTCAAAGCCTTGGGACCGGTCACCGACAAACGCTCAGGGCAAGACACCTTGCTCCACACGTTTTTGTGCTCGCGCATGAACTTCTGGAACAGCGCAAACTGCGGTCCATCCACGGGCAGCGACACGTCGGGTCGACCCATGTGGTCCACCACCACGGTGGTGGGCAGTGCGGTGAAGAAGTCCCATAGCTCGGGCAGATCGACCGCCTCGAAGTAAATGACCACGTGCCAACCCCACTTGGCGATGCGGTTGGCGATGTCCATCAGCTCATCTTTGGGCGTGAAGTCCACCAGACGTTTGACGAAGTTGAAGCGCACACCACGCACACCGGCATCGTGCATGGCCTGGATTTCTTCGTCCGTTACGTTGCGCTTGACCGTGGCCACGCCACGCGCCTTGCCGCCCGAGTGGACCAAGGCATCCACCAAGGCGCGGTTGTCTGCGCCGTGGCAGGTGGCTTGGACCACCACGTTGCGCGCAAATCCCAGGTGGTCACGCAGCGCGTACAACTCGTGCTTGGAAGCATCGCAGGGCGTGTACTTGCGCTCGGGCGCATAGGGAAACTCGGCGCCGGGGCCAAACACGTGGCAGTGCGCGTCGACCGCGCCTTCGGGCACCTTGAAAACGGGCTTGGAAGGACCGGTGTACCAGTCCATCCAGCCTGCGGTTTTGGTGAAATCACCTGTTGTAGGTTTGCTCACTTTGATTCTCCTGTTGATGCAAGGCGCTGTCGCTTCGTGCGATGCGCGGCTGTGGCCGTGTTGGGACGATTTGCTGGCCGAAGGACTGATGAGCCCCGGCACGGCCGCAGCCGCGCATCGCACCACCACGAGCGGTGGATCAATCGATGTACTTCAGACCCGCAGCAGCCAGCGGCTCGCGCATCTTGTACATGTCCAGACCCAGCACGCCAGAAGCCAGCTTGGCGCGTTTTTCACCTTCAAAGCTTTCACGTTTTTGCGCCGCCTCAAGTGTTTGCACCGCACGGGCTGCGGGGACACACACCACACCGTCGTCATCGGCCACGATCACATCGCCGGGGTTGACGATCATGCCCGCGCACACCACAGGGATGTTCACCGATCCGATAGTGGCCTTGATGCAGCCCTTGCTGCTGATGGCTTTGCTCCACACCGGGAAGTTCATCTTTTGCAGCTCTTTCACATCGCGCACCCCAGCGTCGATGATCAAAGCGCGTGCACCACGCGCCTGGAACGACGTGGCCAGCAGGTCACCAAAGTAACCATCGGTGCATTCGGCCGTGATGGCCGCGACCACGATGTCGCCGGGCTGAATCTGTTCTGCCACGACATGCATCATCCAGTTGTCACCCGGATGCAGCAGCACTGTCACGGCGGTTCCGGACACTTGCGCCCCGGGATAAATGGGGCGCATATAGGGCTTCATGAGGCCCACGCGGCCCATGGCTTCGTGCACCGTGGCGGAGCCCAATGCGGCCAAACCATCAGCGGCTGCGCGGTCTGCCCGGGTGATGTTGCGGTAAACAACGCCGAGTTCGTACATGGTCAGTTCTCCTGGTTCAATCTGCAACGGTCATCCCTGCGAAGGCGGGGATCCAGATGCATGGATGCCCGATCAGGTCGGGCATGACAAAAAATGTGCGCGCATGGCCAAAGTCGATGGAAGACAGGCCGCCGTTTACTTGCCCTTGGCCGTCAGCTGGTCGTCCAAGCGTTTGAACACACGGCGCGCATTACCCTCAAACACCATGTAACGGTCTTCGTCGTTCAGGTTGGCCGTGGCTTGCACGTAGCGCTTGGTGTCGTCAAAGTAGTGTCCGGTTTCGGGGTCGATGCCGCGCACCGCGCCGATCATCTCGGACGCGAACAAAATGTTCTTGACCGGGATCACCTTGGTCAATAGGTCGATGCCCGGCTGGTGGTACACGCAGGTGTCAAAGAAGATGTTGTTGAGCAGGTGCTCAGACAGCAAAGGCTTTTTCAGCTCTTGCGCCAGACCCCGGAAACGGCCCCAGTGGTAAGGCACGGCACCGCCGCCGTGCGGGATCAAAAACTTGAGCGTCGGGAAGTCCTTGAACAGATCGCTGGTCAGGCACTGCATGAAGGCGGTGGTGTCGGCGTTCAGATAGTGCGCGCCAGTGGTGTGGAAGCATGAATTGCAGCTGGTGCTCACATGGATCATGGCGGGAATGTCGTACTCGACCATCTTTTCGTAAATGGGGTACCAGGCCTTGTCGGACAAAGGGGGCGAAGTCCAGTGGCCGCCCGAGGGATCGGGGTTGAGGTTGATGCCCACATTGCCGTACTGCTCGACGCACTTGACCAGCTCGGGGATGCAAGTCGCGGGGTCCACGCCGGGCGACTGGGGCAGCATGGCCGCAGGCACGAAGTGGTCGGGGAACAGTTGGCTCACGCGGTAGCACAGCTCGTTGCAAATGGCCGCCCAGGTGGACGAGACGTTGAAGTCGCCGATGTGGTGGGCCATGAAGCTGGCGCGGGGGCTGAAGATGGTGATGTCGGAGCCGCGCTCTTTCATCTTGGCCAGCTGGTTGGTCTCGATGGTTTCGCGCAGTTCGTCATCGCTGATTTTCAGGTCCGACACTTTGGGCATGGAAGCGGGGTCCTGGATGCCAGCAATTTGCTTGTTGCGCCACTCTTCCAGCGCCTTGGGAGCGGTGGTGTAGTGGCCGTGCACGTCAATGATCAAGGGGTTCGTTTGGCTCATCTCAGGTTCCTGCGTTGAAGGTGTCGTGTAGGTCGGCGGCTTCAGCCCCGACAAAGTGCACCTGTGATGCAAGCCGGAGCTGTTGCCACCGACCTACACAAGGCAATATGCCGAATTTCTTCTGTGATTGTGAAGCTTCACGCTCCCATCGCACAGACCCGAGGCCATCTACCAGCTAGAACAAATCCGCATAACCAAGTGATCGCTATGACAAAATAAAGCCAACAGAAAGGCCAGTCATGGACCTCAAACAGCTGGAATACTTTGTACGCGTGGCCGAACTGGGCAGTTTCACCCGGGCGGCTCAGGCCCTGAACATTGCCCAACCGGCGCTCAGCCGCCAGGTACGCATGCTCGAAGTCGAGCTGCGACAAAACCTGTTGGTGCGCAACGGGCGTGGTGCGACACCCACACAGGCCGGGCTGCTGCTGCTGGAGCACGGCCGGGGCATCCTCCATCAGGTGGAGCGGGCGCGCGAGGAGTTGGGTCGGGTGCGCACGGGCCTGACAGGCCGCGTGGCGCTGGGCATGCCTCCGAGCGTGGCGCGGGTGCTCACCGTGCCTTTGACCCGGGCTTTTCGCCAAAAGATGCCCCACGCCCAACTGTCCATCAGCGAAGGCCTGTCCACCGCCATGCAAGAGAACCTGCAAAACGGTCGCCTCGACATTGCCGTGCTCTACAACCCGAGCCAATTGCAAGGGATCGAGCACACACCGCTGGTGCAGGAAGAATTGCTGCTGGTCCAGCCCCGCCCGCCCGGCTTGCAGGAAGATCCGCCCCCGCCCCCCATCACGCTGAAGGAAGTGGCTTCACTGCCCCTGGTCATCCCGACCCGGCCCAATGCGATCCGGATGCATGTCGAATCGGAAATGGCCTCAATTGGTTGCCGCCCGCAGATCGCGCTGGAAATCGACGGTGTGAGCGCCATTCTCGATTTGGTGGCGGACGGTGCGGGCTGTGCCATCCTGTCGCGCAACGCCGTCATGCGCTCGGTGCGGCCCTCGGCCTTTACGGTGCGGCCCGTGTCAGCGCCTGCTTTGACCATTCAGCTCACAACAGCCGTCAGTTCCTTGCGCCCCACCACCCTGACCCAACAGGCCACGCTTGCCTTGATCACGGAGGTCTCTCAGGCGTGGCTAACCACTGGATAAAGTGGTCACAGCGGGTGATGCCGCAGCAATCAGCCGTTGAGGCCAAAACGGCGAAGAATGATCATGGCCAAGTGTCAGAGGTCCAGCACCAAACGCGCCGTCTGGCTGCGTGAGCAACACACCATGA
>VFQS010000068.1_pt1 | contig 151608 bp, 175 predicted proteins | sample 3512361 | NCBI WGS metagenome assembly VFQS01 (sample SAMN10412375, study PRJNA504923) | tailings metagenome | isolation source: Relicate 1 Philex TSF3 active mining | place: Philippines | reverse complement strand
AACCTTTATAACGCACATCACCACTCTTATAGTCAAAGAGTTCGTTATTTAAATACTGCTTCACATGGACTAATTCGTGCCCAAGATCAATGAGCAACTGTTTGAGTCTTGTTTGTGGCTTCTTGCCAAGTTTGCTAATGCGCTTGTAATTCAGAACAACTGTAAACTTCTTGTTGCCTTCCTCGTCAAGACCATCATAAGTGCACCATGCTTTATACTTCTTCAGATCAAGAAGATCAGCAGCATCACGAATCTCATCTTCACCAAGAACCTTGATGGTGATCTTCGAACGTTTCTGAATGCATGGTCGCACTAGACGATCCAAGACAAATCTTGAATACTTCCGAATCATCGCAGAATCAGATCGTCTTAGATAATTGCTTGTGACTGCAATCATTACTCCACCCGCAGAAGAATTGTATCTTTATTGATACGACCGTTCAACTCACTGGGCTTGGAATTAATCTCGCCCATGACCTTACGCAATACAATCTTACCACCGTTGAGGACTCTGTCCAGCACATCTTTTGGCTTTCGCAGGGTCTTCGATATCGACTCAGAATATTTATAATTCTCGATCCCAGAACCCTTTACACCCAAGCCAGCCTGATCTGCCGCCACATAGACGCCAAGTTTGCGAGTCTTAACGTTATAGATCCATAACTTTTCGGCTCCCATGATCTTGACTGGATCGATCGAGACCAGTTTGTTCTCTGTATCATCCTTCTTGAACTTGAGATTCTTGACCTTTTTCTCAAACGAGACTGGCTTCTTCTTGCGTGGCTTGCGAGCAGCGTTCTTGTTAGAAGCAAGTTTCTCGGCATCGGTTGCAACTGCTGTAAAGAACTTCGCGCCTTCAATCATTTCCTTTCGAGGACGCGGATACGATTCCTTCACATACTCATCTTTTGACTCAATAATTGCAATCCAATCAGCAGCACGCTTCTTGAAATATTCTGCAATCTTCGAAGCATGCATCGGCTTTACTTCGTTCTCGACCATCCAAGTATACGGGACGAAAGTCTCGCCTGACTGCTTGTGCCATACATCATCAAACTTACCCTCAAGTTCCATGATGAATGTATCTGCCTTTGCTGTCACGCGCTCTTGAATAGAGATAACATTACTTGTATCTTGAACCTGCGGAGCATCAAGTTGACGTTCGCTGACAATAGCATCAAGTCGCTCTTTTAACTGCGGAATGCGATTGTCACGGAAGTTATCGTAGACGCTGTCAGGAACCCATGCGCCACGAGACAGGCAGCGAGCCAACCAGCCATCAACAATATTCCAAGAATCGTTGAGGAAACTTGCGGCTTGTCGCTGCGGCTCAGTAATCAGATTATTCTTGACGAGATACTCAATTAGATACTTGCGAGCATCCTTGTTGTCTTTATGATGATTGTACCACTGAAACGCATGAACCAAATCAAATTGGCTGCAGGGTTGAGTGCGTGTTTCCCAGATCGGTTCGGGAACAACCTTTGGTATGAACTTTGCCATGACTTATATATTACTCTCTAATTTCGCAATAGTAAAGTGCAATTTTTACTCGGTGATGATGTCGGTGCTTTCGCCGCTACCGTAATCGGTAATCTCTTCGACCCACCGTGTTTTTTCTTTCTGGCGGTATAGGTCTAGTGCCTTCGCTCGGCTCTTGGTTGTGAGAATTTTCTTATTCCCGTCTACTCGCTGACCTGTAATGGGGTGGTTGACTCGGGCGTTTTCGTAAACTTCATAATACTGTTTCATACAACCATTATACATTCAATTTCGCAATTTGTAAATAGAAAAATACTCTAATAAAATCAATAACTTGCGTAACTTATTGATTTATAAAGATTTTTTTCTGTTGTTTTTAGTCTAAGACACCTGTACAATACCCGATTCGGTCACGTGACCGTTTTTCATAGAGGTATATAACGTTATAACGATATAACGACAACTCCATACTACTGAACGGGACTCGTTCAGTTACCGTATACCAAACCGCATAGACGTGTTATATTTGTGAGGTAAGGTCAGAAAGGTTCTGGCTGTGGAGAAAATATGAGTATCGAAACTGTTAAGTACAAAGTGGTGATTGCGTCGACGTTCTATATTCCTGGGTTCCCTAAAAAACGTGAGCCTGTGGCAATCGTTAAATCTGAACGGGAAGCGAATATGATAGCCTTTAGGTTGAACGGTCGCTCGCGCCCTGAGCCGTTGTATAAAGTTGAGAAAGTCGTAGCCTAAACTGGAGAGTACTGTGAAAAAGACGAAAATGAAAAAAGTCAAAGTCGTTTACTCTTTTAAGAAGTTTGTCCGCGAGACTCGGAAGCACGGTCCTGTGAAAATCTATACGCCTGAAGAAGTGCGTGCGTTTAATATCGCTCGTGGGTTGATCTAAAAAAAATTGGGGGGACGAAAGTCCCCCTTCTTTTTATTCTGTGATATACTTTACGAACTGATCCGCAGAATTCTTCCAATTAATATTTCGCACACTCAGATGCGTACTGCCGCGATCTACATTTAACGCAAAGCAAACAGCAGTACTTAAATCCTCGTCAACAAATCCGTTGATACCATTCTGAATCTGATCAATCGGACCAGTCACTGGGTAACCAGCAACTGGTGTTCCACACGCCATTGATTCCAAAATAACAATCCCAAAAGTATCCACTTTGCTCGGAAACACAAACACATCTGCTGATTGATAGCATTGCGCCAATGCTTCACCGAATTGATAACCCATAAATTTGATATTCGGATATTTCTTTTGCAGTTTCTTTTTGTATGGACCATCCCCAACAATAACCTTAATCACTTCTGTTGTTGGCGCAACGCAGCCAGAAACATCTAATTCACAGAATGCATCAAGATTCTTTTCCTTACTCACGCGACCAGTATATAACAGAACAACTTTATTGTCTTTGTACTTGTCATTAAATTTAAAGTGTGAATCAAACCCTTTCCCAAGAACCACCGAGTTCCATTTCGAATTTTCTTTTGCGTTCGACGCAGAAGAACACATGACATATTTTGCGTTTTTATGGAACCAATCGAAGTACCACTTTGTCAATGAAACTGGAATCCCGAACATCTCATTGAAGAATTCTGGAAACTTGGTATGATATGCAGTTGTGTATTTGATTCCCAGTTTTTCCAATACACGTTTGGCTTGTAAACCAAGAATGCCTTCCGTGGCAATGTGATACTTCGTATCATATCCTAGTTTATGCCAATGCACATCTTTTTCTTCAATCATCTTGAACATTTTTCTATACGAACAAAGAGAAACGGGAATCTCTTTATAGAATGGAACCTTAAATGAATTGAATAATCCTGGATGAATCACATCAACTGTTATCCAATCAGGAAGATTCGCGATAATGTTTTTATATGTGGTTACAACACCACTCACCTGCGGCTCCCAAGCGTCTGTAATCAGAATTACTTTTGTGCGCGCCATTCTATAATCTCCCATTTTCCATCCATATGCTCAACTAATGCAGTGCAAGATTCAACCCAATCGCCGTCATTCATATATTCTACGCCATTGATTTTTTTAATTTCTGCTTTGTGTATGTGTCCGCATATTACCCCATCTGCTTTTTGTTTTTTGCAGTAATCAGAAATTAAATCTTCAAAGTTATTCACATATGAAACTGCTTCTTTAGTTTTATCTTTAAGATACTTGCTCAAACTCCAGTGCGGCATGTCAAACCAGTTACGCACTTTACTCACAAGAACATTAATGCGTAATAAAATATTGTAAAGTATGTCGCCAAGATGATAAAGCCATTGAAGTTTGGTTCTTAAAACGCCATCAAATAGATCACCGTGAATAACCATGTAAGTCTTACCGTTTACTGCGGTGTAGCGAGTTTGATTGACAAGATCGATGTTTCCAAAGTGAATGTCGAATGGCAATAGATCACGAAACGCATCATCGTGATTGCCAATTATATAAGTGACTTTGGTATCGTTCTTTGCTGCTTTGAGGATTTTACGAATCACATCAGTGTGTGATTGCAGCCAGTAGAATTTTCTTTTTAATCGCCAGCCATCGATAATGTCGCCGACGAGAAAAAGATTTTCGCAAGTATTTTCTTTGAGAAAGTCTGAGAGAAGTTCAGCCTTGCATCCTTTAGAACCAAGATGAACATCTGAGATAAAGATAGACTTATACTTGGTCATGAGTGCTCCAATTTAGAGCACTTATATATTTCAAGATTATTTCGATTGTATTAAAATATGTAATATTCAGATTAATTTTATATTAAAGTTTCGGTTCAATTTTACTAAATAAAGGTGTCGGTCGCGATACGGGAATATCCACCGACTCTAATATCTTATTTGGAGATACCAGCAATGTCAACTATTTATCACAAACATCACATCGTTCCTCGTCATATGGGGGGGACGGATGATCCATCTAATCTCATCGAACTTACAATCCAAGAACACGCCGAAGCGCATCGAAAGTTGTTTGAAGAATATGGTCGATGGCAAGACGAAGTTGCGTGGAAATTTTTATCTAAACAAATAACTCTTGCTGAAGTAATAAAAGAAACTCAGAGAAAATCTAATTTAGGTAAGCCGAAGAGCGAATTAACCAAAAAGCGTATGTCTGAAGCAAAACTTGGACATAAAAATAACTTTTATGGGAGAACGCACTCTGAGGAATCTCGTCTCAAAATATCACTTGCTAAAACAGGGAAAAACCATCCTATGTATGGAAAATCCGTCTCGGAAGAAACTAGAAGAAAAATATCAGAGGCTAAAAAGAAAAAAGTACTCGGTTCATCTATCGTGATTTAGTGCGCACTAAATCCTAGATTCCTGATTTACAAATTCAGCCGTAGTAGGTACTACAAACCTTACACCGAGTTGAGGTAGGGCGGCTGGTTGATTATTTAGTATTTTATCCGATTGAGATTGATTTTACACTATTAATTTTAAACGAGCGCCAACCATTCATCTCAGTATCCCAAACAGAAAGCGTTTCGGAACTAGACTCTCTAAGCAAAATTTGACCATTTGTTGTTGATGCATTAGGAATATAATCTGTCAACAACGTACACTTCATTATTCGCTCTTCACCATTCACTTTTGTAAAAGTTACAGTCACAATATTGTGGCGAAGCATATCAACTAAACCATCACGAGTAAAAATCATATAACCTCACACTTGTTTAATTAATTCTTTGATTTTACTATTAGGGAATTGCCAATTAGAAAGTATTTTCTCAAACATTGCTCTGACATCACGTTTTGGAATTACTTTATTTTTAACCAGCATACCATTGTAACCTGCTTTCGCATAATTACTAATAAAATGTTGTATGTCCCCAATGTATGCGCACATTACCTCAGCTGAATCAGTATCATCACCCTTATAGGTTAAGATATGATACTTAAACCCCAATTCATCTGGTTTTAATTTTTTGTCAACGTATTTGTAAACAGTAGAATCGAGTTCTTGTCTAATTTCGTTTTTTTCTACTATGGTATCAACATGCCACAATGCGCCGTCACACTCATCGTAAGTTATTTCCATGGCTTTTCCCCCTCTCTTCTTCTTTTTTGCAACACATGTATCTTGCAATATACCAAGCGTCAACAATGTCTGTTGTTGGCGAACCTAGTTTTGTCGTAGGAGATATTATACTATGTAAATCTACAAAAGTATCCTTTACAAAAGATTCATACATTTTTTCTTTAGTGGCGTTACCTTTTCCTGTTGCATATTTTTTGACAACAGTTGGTGGTACTGTAAAGAATTTGTATCCTGCTTTGTAAAGCATGTACTTTAGAATGCCGCAATTTTCAGCCAAATTAAAAACTCTACCCTTTGAACCGAAAGAATAATCTTCAATTAGTATTGTTACTTCTCTCTTATCAAAGTCAGAAAGTATTGATAACACCCAAGAGGCATTATTCTCATATCTTTCTTGATCGGTCAAATACTCTTGGTGTTCTTCGCCAAGAATGTTATGGAATTTTCCTTGTACAGTTTTTCGATCATTCAAAAAATAAAAAAATGAATTTGAGAATGTTTTGTCGCGACTAACGCAAACGCAAGGAGAAGTTAGACTGTAATCAATTCCAACTATTATTGTCATCTTCTTCTGCGTTCAATTCATCATCTAAGTAATCCATATCTTCATCATCATCGTTGAAGTTTAGTTCTTCATTCTCATTATCATAAAAATCGCCACAAAATGGGCAATGACTTGGAGAATAACTTACTTCATCTTCTTCATATGACAATGTGAATGTTGATCCACAGTTATCGCAAATTAATTTTAAATCTGGCATCATCAACTCCTGGTTACTGCGAGAATCTTTTCTATTTGTTTTTTGATTATCGCTTCTCTATTTTCCCATTTAATCATAGGCTTATCTGGGTTCTTCATTAAATTATATAGTAAAGGCAACATTAATCCTTCTAATTCTTTTAATTTAGCCTTATGCTTTTCTTCTAACGCCGCAACATATGCATTCTGCAAAGTTTGTTCTTGCGCGTCTAGCAAAGAATCAATCTTAGCCTGTAGCGTTTGTAATTGATCATTGTTAATGGACTGAGTTGTCGGCGCAGTTGATGGTGTAGTTGTATCATCATCTGCGAAACTAAATCCAAAATCAAAATCGTTTTCTACCGTTGACATTTTGTCTTTCCTCTACCAAGTCCAAGACACATAACTGTATCTTATGCCTTTCGTTACTTCTGTTACTTTATGAGGATACATAAAGTTGCTTGGGAAAATCATGATCTGCCCTGCTTTGAGTTCAATCTTTTCCTGTTCCCAAAATATTAAATCGCCACCTTCATAATCATCATTTAAACAACCAAGAATTGAAAGTACTGGTATACCTTTTCTGGATCCATCAAACATACTATGAATGTGGTCACAATGCAATTTCATTCTCGTTTCAACATCATAACGATTATAACGTATTTGAGTGTAACCATTCCAACCAGAAAACCATTCGCTCATATAACCAAAATCTTTTTGAATGTACTGCTGTATCGCAAACCATACTTTATCTTGAATAATTTTTGTTTCTGGTATTTCTTGCCCATACCCAACTGAAAGTTCTTTTTCGTGACTTATAAATTGGTTAGTAAGTGGGGTGTAAAAGGTATGAGTAGTCCAGTCAGTTTTGTTTAATTGTTTTACGACTTTCTTACATAGTTTCTTATCTAGAAAATCATCATAAATTTTAACATAATCTTTTACATTCATGGACATCATTTTTTATTGACCTCATAATCATATCGGTCATCGTCAGAAAGAACCCACTTAGATGTGTTTTCAACAGACCACATCTGCGTACCAAGTTTACGTTCAATTATATTTTGCCCAGGTTTTGTAACAAACGAAGGTTCAAATGCGCGACAACGATTATTTGGCTGAATAGCAAAATTTCCATTGTCTAGTCTAATTACATGACCGCACTTATGTTGCCCAGGAACCTCACTAAATCCTGTGTCCAACATATTACGATCTTCCTGCGACCAATCTAGAGTAAACATATAAGTCCCTTCATTCCATTTTTTGTTACGATCAATATATTTTATTCTCTTATTACAGAGAAAATCATATTGAGTCACACCAATATATGAACTAAAGGAATCCCAAAGAACTAAATTGTATAGTTCTTCTTGCGGCGCAGGAACTTTATGACAGAAAGCGTGGATTGGCATGCGGAACCAAAGCCCTTCGTCTTCCATAATGAAATGAAAAAGCGGGGCACGATGCGGTATCGACGCCACGCCGAATATAAGGACGGGAAGATATGTGTCTTTTTCCTCATCAAACTCTGTTCTGTTTTGAAGAAAATTTGATCGAACAAAACATTCGATCGGTGGTATGTTTGCATTTAAATATGCCATGCTAGTATATAGTTTTTAGTCAAAGAAAAACATTTGCCACAATCTACCGTCTAGCATATTTTGTCCGAAATACTCACTAGCAGAGTGAATTGAACTGGCGTCAAAAATCACTAAGCGATTAAACACATTACCAGCAACATCAACTGGTTCAAATGGCGTTTTATCTAAATGTGTTTTTTCTGTTGTTTCCCAAACTTCACCCCATCTAGAATCATAATAATCCCTGACGCGTGTTTTTTTGTGTGCATATAATGTAGTTCCAGATTCAAATGGAGCGTCTGGAGTCAAATACAACATGCCACCCCAACGTTGCTGATCGCAGTGATATACCAATGGTTCTCCAGCCCAACAAACTTGAAACCTTCCATTCATCGCATACTCTTCCCATTTCTCAATTTTTTTCCCCATAATATTCTCGAATTGCTCTTTTAATCCTTGGAATAAAAATTGATGTGCAGTTCTTCGACCTATAAACCCTCTTCCCAATCCACCCTCAATATATTTTTGTTTTAATGCATTTTCTCTGATTGCGTATGGGTTTTGATAAAAGTCGTCTACAATCCACAATCGATTTCTTTGGTTTTTGTTAAAGAGCATCTTCGCACCATTGTTGATTATAATTGTTTACTTGTTCTTCATATGGATAGTTTATTGATTTACTAGCCCAATACATATTCATATTTTTTCTGGGAAATGATTTAAAATATTTTGTTGTTATGGCATTACTTATCTCGTGCGCTTTATGCCAGTTTTCACTGTTGTCGTACAAATATTTTTCTGGTTGCAACAACATAATAGTTATTTCTTCATTAAATTTAGCGCAATAATGCGCTCCAATATATGTTTCTGATCTAGTAAAGTACGAATAGTATTTGTGTAGATTATTTTTATTTACTCTAATCCGATCAATTATACTGTTTTGTTCTAGTGGTATATCAAATAAAGTCAATAGGTCTGAGGTTTCCCCCCAAAAAATGTGATCGTTTGGGTGAAACAATAAAGAAGGAAATATACCAGAAACAAATATTTTATTAGACCCTTTGTGCTTATTATAATAATCATACATAATTTGTAATGATTCTTTAGAATAAATTTGATCGCTTCTAACTTTTACACTGGTTTTAGTTTCCGATCGTTTTAATCCTTCGTATGAACTAACTATTTGTAAATTTCTATTGTCTGTTCCAGATGAAATAGGTTTTTTATTTCTAATAAATTCTATTCTGTCGGAAATTATACTTTCCCCTTTATCATCTTCCCAACAAGAAACTACAACCTTGTGTACAAAAGGCATCACCAAATAAGATTTAATAACGTCATCAGTATATTGTTTATATGCGCCTTGAACTACAACAGTAATTTTGTTGTTATCTTTAAGATGCATTATCTGATTTTTATACTCGTTTTCGTCTATCTTTAAAGTATCAATATTTCTATTTACAGCATTTAGATGTATCGCATCGAGGTTGTATTTGTACTTGAGTTCAAGAAATAATTTCTTACACTCATCAACCTTACCCCACCACCAAGAAGCAACTGCCTTTTGAAACAAAAGTCCATACTTGCCAGGATAGTCTACATGGTTTCTTAGTTGAGGATGAATTTCGTCAGCATATTTTAATCCCATTTCGGCAAAAACATATGAATCAGTATACTCATTAATTCTTTCATAATGTCTGCTCAATAAAAAATAAGCCTCTGGTCTTTCTGGCAATAAAGATATTGCATGTTTGTAAAGACAACGTACTGTGTTGTCACGTTTTCCTTGATATGCAAAACACTCTGCTATCTTTAATAGACAATAATATGACAAATGTTTATCATTGGTTCTTTCTGCAGCACGAAGATAAAACGAAATGGCGCCAGCACTTTGATTTTTATCATGATAAAGATGAGCCAGAATTAAATTTTTTTCTGGGTCTTCAGGATTGTACGCATATTCACGCAACGCATTTTCTAACTCAAGCATAATTCGCCCATCTTAACACCAGGAATTTTTAGTATGTACGCTGTGTTGTCTTGAAAACCAAAAGTAATTAAGAAATCATTGTTTAAATCTTGCGTCATACCAGCACAAAATTCTATCTCAGCGCCCATAAAGTCGAACGGTTCTGTATATTTTACAACGTTCCAGTTTTTATCCCATACCACAAAACAATGTCTGTATGTTGCGTTTTTACGACCAGCAGCGCTCTTAAAAAGATTAACCACATGAACACATGCTATTCTGTATTCGCCAATGGGAATAACTTGAGAACCACCTCTGTAATCGTATGGTCTTTGTACATATGATCCTAAGAAAACTGTTTCGCATGTTTTATTAACTGGATCAACTTTTACTACTTCTGTTGGATTACACCATTTGACGTAATGGTATGGCATGTCCGTTATCGGCATCCAATTTTTTTCGCAATAAGAACTATTTGGCGGTGGTGCAGGTATTCTAAACCGAGAAACTTCTTTATAGTCTACGATTTCTGAGAGTTCCATTCTACCAACACCGTTTGGTGTTGTATCTCTTCTAACGCCACTAGTATAGAGTTTATTAGCCCATCTGACTAAGCGCACATCTTCTAATCCGATAAATTCCCATATTGGTTTTACGTCTAACTTCGAAGTATCAATTACAGTTGCTTTTGTAATTTCTAAATCGTTATTTAATTCGCAAAGATAATTTTTTGTTGTCAGAGTAATATCGTTTTCTGGATTCAAATAAACTAATGGTCCGAACTGATGTTCGAATATATTTTTTTCTGCATGGTAAATTGTGTATTGGCAGTGTCTGACGTTGACTAATAATTGATCTCCGTCCAAATACACGGAAGGATTAAACAATCCAGTTCCTTTGTATACCAGATCATCAATGATGAGGGGAGCAATCCTCCCCCCAGCATTTAACACTTTTGTTACGAAGTTCATAGTGTATTATTTACGATTACTGAGCAGCCGATCCCTCTGCTACAACTTCAGCGGCTGGTGCGGCTTCAACAACAGCATCTGCAGCAGGAGCGGCTTCTTCGGCAGGAACAGCAACTTCAGCAGCAGGGGCTGCTTCAACTGCAACTTCTTCCTTTGCACCGCAAGCAACGAGACCAAGAGCAACTAGACCAACAAGAATTGACTTTGACATATATTTTCTCCTTTATTAATTTATCATCTTTCTATCATCGCATCATCTAAATTTAAATCTTTTCCTACTGTTTTCCAGTAGTGACGTATTATATAGTTACTAATAATTTTACTGTCGTTAACATCTAACGATTTTCCATCAACTGGATCTAAATTAAAATTATTCTCAAACAGTAACGGAAAATTGCAAACAGTGTTGTAATTAAAAGATAAACAATTTTCAACGCAAGGATCATAGGCTCCATCTTGAGATGTTATTCTATATTTGTTTTTACCAATATACAGAATATCTAGTAATCGTTTTACGTGAGACCTTCTAAACATAAAAGAAGATCCCCACCATCGACCCCATCTAAAATCTAATTGTAAATCATTAATAGTAGAAGGGCTTATATCAGAACACATTCTAATTAATTGCAAACATTCCCATTGTTTTGGAATTTTACTATAAAACTTTTCCCAAGTAAAATTCCAATGTTCTATGCTTTCGAAAGAAACGTCATCTTCACAAAATATAGCATATTCTTCATCAGTATTTCTATACCAATCATTCATAACATCAATAAATGATATTGTTGCGCCAATGTGAATATCAGGAACTACTGTTCCAATAGGAGCATTTACATTGACAGAAATTTTATCTTTGAACGTAACATATCTCGGCGTCGTAAAAATATTATACTTTATACCATATTTGATAAATTGATTGGTCATATATTCCCTTCTGTCTACACTTTCTTCTAGATTGATCGTGTAAACAGAAGGGAATCCTTTCAACTTATCAGCATAACTCATATCAAATCTCACAAACTCCAGCAGAGCACGCTAATTCTTTTGCTGATGTTGTTGTATCTGTTTCTTCCATGAACTCCACCCAGTTGATATCAACGTTTTGGAGCCCAAGAAGTTCATTATACTTCGCTTCATCGATTTCTTCGTATGGTGCCTGACGATATGAACCGTTGTCTCTTGGGAGGAAAGAAACACCCGAAAGAATCGAAATGTTCTTATAAACCCATGCACCAACTTCCATCCACTCATCATCACCAACGTATACAGTGATTGATGGCTTATGTTCACACCAATGATCTTGATAAATCTTCCAAAGTTCCAACTGCTCAATCGCAGTCATGTCATTGCGTGTTACAGAGTTCTTTGGTGCCTTCATTGGGAATGAGAACACCCAGTTTGATTTGCTGTAGAAATCTTCTTCAGCCTTGTATCCCTTGTCAATCATAAACTGAGCAAGTGGATCTTTCATGTCAGCCCGAACACGGCGGATATAGTATTGTGCATAACGAGGATGAATGCCTGATGCCGAGTCAACCAATTGTGATACAGTGCCTGAAGGTTTAACGCAAGTGATTGCAGCCGATGCTGGTATACCCAATAGGTCGGCGAATTCCTTATTCGTCTCCACACAATGCGTGCGTATCGCATCCAATGCCTCCGCGAGTTTTTGTGACGGTTTATTTAGAAGTTTGCTGTCACAAATACCTGTAAGAGATACACCCAACAAACGCTCTTCATCACAATTATTTTTCCAACGCTTGTTGATATAACGGAAGTCAGTAAGCATTGATTGAAGTGTACCAATAATTGTAGCAAGGCGAGCCTTGCGCTTCAATGAATCAACATCATCGTTTGCGCGAACAACGATTTCTGAAAGATTACAGAATTCAAATGGACGCAAAATAATTTCAGAACATGGATTCGTACCAAACTCATGCTTTGGATCGCGACGACCATTCTTTGTAGCAACAGCCTGTGATGCAGCACGTGAGAAGATACCACGCTCGCCTGAACGAGACATGTAAAGAGCATGCCATTCATTCATGAATGTGTCCATGTCTACTTGTTTGTCGTACACCGCCGAAATGTTTGCCAATGCACGCTGCCCGTTGTGCGTCCACCAGTCACCTGACTTTGCATGACGCAAGTGGTCATCGTTGAGGTCGGTAAGAGAAATGAGAGCAGAACGGCGAACACCACCGCAAACAACAATATCAGCAATTTTGCATACAATGTCATGACATTCCAACGTGGTCAACTTTCTACCACGAGCCTTTTGAAAAATGTTAAGAGTAAATTTGATGAGATCAACAAATGGTTCTGGACCAGAAGCACGACCACCAAAGGTCTTAAGACGCTCACCTGCTGGGCGAACCTTTGATACATCCCACTTTGGAATTTTTCCTGAATACAAAAGCGAAATAATTTCACGATAAGCAGAAGCCCAACCGATCTTGGAGTCAGCAACGACAACAGTTGTATCTGTTTCGTGTAGTTCTTCTGGGACTTCTGGAAGTTTGTTCGTATACTTTGATTCAACAGAAAAACCTACACCAGTTCCGCACATCAAAATATACATGATCTCGTCGAATGCTTTTGTGTTATCAATGGCGACATAGGAGCAATTATATCCAGCCACTTGATCTTTTTCTAAAGCAGGACCTGCAGTCATCAAGCAACGCATTGATGGCATGACTTCTAAGTTTAAAATTGCTGCGCGCAATTCATCCCAAGGAACTTTCTTATTGTTATTTGTCTTTTCTTGAAAATAATTAATATAACGATCTACTGTCCCATCCCATGTCTCGCGACGACCTAACTCATCACTGAAACGAGCATAACGCGAAATGTGAATAAAATCTTGATAGATACTTGGTAATCTTGTAGCCATGATTGCTCCTTGTTATTCTTGTGTAATAAATTCGTTTGATAGTGGAAAAACCTCAGCAATCACTTTCGCGCATTCTTTAGCAATTTCCATATGTTCCCTTTGAGTGCCATTAGCACTTCGGAGTTGTATATAGTGAATCCATGATCTTAATGTACCATTCATGTACATACGAGACATAATTAATCCTTCTGGAAGAACTGCTCTAGCCTGTTCTTTTGCTATGCCATTTCTTACAGCCCAACGATAAGTGTTTTCTGCAAGCGCAATTAGATCACTTTGGCGTGCATCCCATTCATATTGTAGCGTGATGTCAACACCATCAACGATAGAATTTTGACGATTTTTCGGATCCTGTAAACGCGCTTGACGTGTTACAAATTGTAAATCCGATGTTGGATCAGCATAACGCTGAGAAAATTCTTGAAAAGAAAAGCTGCGATGACGTAGAATTTGTCTGGCTATATCGCGTGTTGTTTGTATTTCTAAAACGACATTACATAACTCTAGTGGAGACCAATGCTGATGCTTGACCAAATATTTGATCAATTTTTCTGCAGTGTCACTATTCATTTGATTAGAGGGATTGGACACTCTTGCGCAGAAGGCTACAAGGTCCGTTGGTGTGTCCAATCCCTCAAGAACTGGCTTGCTATAAGAAATCAATTTCACTTTCATAATTATTCGCTCGCTACATTAAATACTTGTACTTGTTTTGGTTTAATTTCCTTTGTGCCACCTTGTGCGGCGAGAGTTTGTGCTCGAACGTATGCATCAGTATACTCTGCATGTGTGCTGTCATCAAACCACCACCATTGATCAAAATAATACTTTGGCTTGCGCTTGTACTCAACATACCACATGTTATTGTAGTGAGAAAGGCGCACTTGTACTATTGGATTTAAAACAATTTCTAAACCTTGATCTGATAGTGTCATCTTAGCACCTTTTCCAATGCGTAAACTTCAGTTTGGCAGACAACCCACTGAATGTATTGTTATCTATAATACTCTTTATTTCTTCTTCTGTCAACCCATTTTGTATCATATCATTTATATCTTTGCCCTTTGTATTCTCAGGGAAAAGGCAAACACTGTAGCCTTTATCAATTGACTTCTCAATTTGTTTTACAATGTCACGATTGCGTGGCTCATTGTCATAAACAAGAACTACATCTAGTTCTGGAAAAACTGTTGCCACGCCGCCCAAATTACTATCACCAGAGGCAATGCTATTCTCAACAAAATAAGAATCAAACTGTCCTTCCAAGACATAGATACGTTCTTGCTTGCGCAAGCGATGCAATCCAAACACCTTCTTCTCATCTGTTATTTTGACCGTAACGTATCGAATCTTGGTATCAGACAATGCCCTTCCTGCGACGTTTGTAATCTCACCCTTTTCGTTAGTGTAAAGGAGTACAATACGATCGTCGTTTGGAACCTCTTCTTTGCCATGTTCTGGAAATTCTTCATCAAGAAAATCTTTAAACTTGGAGACAAAAAATATTTCGTCCCAATACTTCTTAGGAATCTTTCTCTTTTTTATATAGTCGCGAGCATAGTGCTCTGCGGGGAGATTAGTTATACTATAATGTGCAAACGATCGCCATGTTCTCTCCAGGCTTTCAGATTGCGCTGAATCTCCTCTAGAGTCGTTGAGAGTAGACTGGAATCTGGAGTAGGCGTTTCCCTTGAGTTGTTCGAAATCAGGCTTCTTGGCGTTAGTGCCGTATCCTGTTTCACCAGCTGCATATCGCTCGAGGATATACTGCTTATAGGTTGTACCATCGACGTGCTCCAGAAACTTCGCAAACGTCGTAGACTTGCCGCAATTGTGGCAGATGAAGTAGTAGTCGTTGGACTTGCGATAAACATAGCCTCTTGCCTTCAGTTTATTTTTCTTCGAATCACCGCAATAGGGACAACGAAAGTTATACAGATCAGTGCTCTTTTGCTTGAACTGTTCTAACTTCGATGATACATAGCCAAGAAATTTTCTGTCAATGAATACAGACATAAAGAATAATTTTTCACCAACGGATCAATCATTATATACTATTTAATCTCGAAAGGCAACCCCACTCGAGATAAAATCCAACCAACAACAGCAGCGCCACCAATAACAATCCAGCGCCACTTGTTTAAATCTTCAATCTTTTGTTTTTCAACTTCGTGTTGAGCAGCCATTTCTTGACGAAGTGCTTTAATTTCATCCATGATAGAGACTTCAATCTCTTCAATCTTCTTATGAACTTCACGGAGTTCGTCGTTATGCTGCTTCTCTAACTTATCAAGAGTTCTGTCGAACTTCTCGTAGATTACTGAGAAGAAGGAAATCTTCTCTCTCATTGCAGCGACCTCAGTCTCTATTTTACTGAGTTTGCTCTCAAAGTCAACCATTTTCTTCTATCCCAAAGTGATGTTTTAAAAGATATGCTCTTGTCTTATTATTTTTATTATTGCAAATCTCACTGCTCACTTTAGTCTCCCATATGAATGGGATTAATCCATGTACCAATAACATAAACGCCCATTTCCATGCGCGAAATAAATGCTTTACATATGATGTATTATTGTCCTGTAGGTGGGACATTTTGAGTAGTCGCAGGAACAATTGTTTTAAGTGTTTTTGGTGGTGCCATTAACTCTTTTGGTGGTTCAGGCATTTCAATTTTTGGAACAAGACGAGTCAATGGATTCCCACAACCAACAAGAAACAGGAAAGAGAGTGCTACAAGGTATTTCATTGTGCTGCCTCCTTCTTCTTCCATGGCATGTCAGGTAACTTGATATCAAGACCGCGATCTGCGTTTTGTTTATCTACAGATGCCTTTGTTTCAAGAATCCATGATTGCAAACTTACGAGTTGCTGTGCATTTTGTAAGCAAACAGAATAATTTGCGAGAACAGTTCCGAGTGCTTGATTGTCTTTTACAGTAGAATCAGTATCGTCTGATGCCATATCAGGGTTTAATTCTTCACCCTTGATACTTGTGTCGTGTAAGTAAACCCAACCATTGGTTAGATTAAACTTGCCAGGAACAGACTTTTCTGCAGCATCACGGTAGATTGTTTCCTTTTGAGTCACAACTTTAATTTTGTCGACGTACTCAGTCACAACTCTTTCTTTGATATTTGCCTGCTCTTTTTCAAGTTCAATTTTCAGCTGCTCTGCTTCATTCGCAGCCTGCTGAATCATGACTTCGCCTGCATCTGTGCCTTTCTTATAACCAGCAGCAAATGCGCCGCCAACAATAAGAACCACAGCGAGAATTTTGTATGGTAATGGTATAAGCATAAATTAATCCTTTGGCCAAACTTCTGCTTCTGTGATGTCATTTAACCAGATGCTCGCTCCGAGCAACTTGTCATACAACCAATAGCACCCAAGAGAAATATGTCTAAACATCTCAGCAAGTAAACGAAGAATCCAAATAAATGGAACTGCAACTTGTGCGAAGATAAACATTAATCGCACCAACTCTGCTTCTTTTCACCAAAGTATGCGCGAGCGTGACCGTTCTTGATTAGAAGTTCAGAGAGTTTCTGACCATCAATAATCACATCTCCAAGGACGCGACCACCAAACTTGTCGTGTTCTTTCAATTCGATTTGAATTGATTTTGCATTTGCGACTAGGTTTTTTGTAAAGGCACTTGCTGCTTCGGCAGCAGTTGCCTCTTTTGGGCAACCAGCACGCGCTCCTTTTTCTGGAGTGTCGACACCCAAGACACGCAAACTGAGTTGTGGCTTGAGTGGCTTTGGCATAAATGGCGCTTCAAAAACTACGGTGTCGCCATCAGCAACCTTAATGATTTTATAGTCATAAGGGTTGGTAAGCGCAAGCGATGAAAATGTTAGCGCAAATAATGCTATTAACTTCTTCATACCTTTGGTGCCTTTGGCTTGCGTGCTTTCTTGACTTTCTCAACAGCAACTTCAGCAACCTTTGTTGCTTCAGCCTTTGCTTCAACAGCAACTTCTTTAGCAGCAGCAACAACGTCTTTGTGATCAACAACGCCATCATTGTTTAGATCTGGCTTCTTCCATAATTTCCAGACAACCCAACCAGCAACAGCAAGTAATAATACAACAACTAATGTACCCATGATTATCTCCTATTATTTTTTAGCAAATTTCTCTACAACAGTAGTACCAAGTCCAGCAATAACAATCATCATCATCGAATCATACATATTTTTATCGACACTTAAACCAAAAAACATATTTAATAAAAACGCAAGAGCAACCAAAAAAGTCGCAAGTGTTGTAATAACACGTTTAGATGAAACAGAACCATCTGCGCCATCGGCGACCATTGATCTTAAACCTGCTAATAGACTCATTTTTTATCTCCTATTACGTTTCTCGCAATTTTTACGAAATTCATATACTTTATCGCGACATAATAGTCATGAGTCAGTATAAGAATCCTATTACGAAAACTCACAATGTATCGCTTTGGTTCATTGCGGAGACATAATGTTTCCATCATTCTTATTTAGCCAACGGATTTTCCCATGCTTTTTGGATCTTCTCGTCGACTTTCTTTTCCAATTCCTTCAATTTAGAGTCTGTTTCACGCTCGATCGTTCTTAATCTTGCGTTCATATCGCGATCTGTAACACCGACGAATCCACGGACCTCTTTATCCAACTCACGATTACGACGCTCTGCAGCATCAACATCGGCTTGGAGGCTATCAATATCGCCCTTTAGGTCTGAACGAACGTCACGGATAATATCGCCGCTCTCATCAACCATAACAACGGCATTATCCACACGCTCTTCCATTTTCGTGATGCGCTCGTTAATCGCTGATAAGTCTGGAGCAACGTACTCTTGAATCTGTTGCTTCATGTCCATATAATCTTTATAGAACTCAAATGCTCCATAAAGACCGCCCAAAACTGATGAAACGATACCACCAGCAATCATGAGTTTTGCTGGGGTAAAACTATACCCACCGATGCTGATCACAGTATTTGGATCAACGGCTGCTTCTAATTTATCTACCTTCTCGTCTAAATCGCTCATTTGTATTGCTCCTCGACCATACGCTTGTAAGTGTCTGTATTACCCTTTTCTAAAAAGTACGAACCACGAACATTATCTTTATAGACAACGTTCTTGTAAATGTCTTCAGGTTTGTAAAATGGAACATCAGTGAGTCTTTGTGATAAGTAAGAACTCACATCAGCGTCCACCGCAATTGCTGATACAATACCAGATTGATCGGCATCCATATAATTCGCATTGATCGCATCTTGTTGCTCTTTGTTTGCAGCAACAACTTGTTCAGCACGAACCTCTGCATCAGATTTTTCAATTGGCTTCAACACACCAAGAATCTCAAGGTTCATCATGCTTGGTGGTTGATTAAAGGTATTTGCCATAGCAAGTGCTGGATCAACTAATGCGTTTGTAACCTCAGCATCTTTTGCAGACTCATCATCAAACTTCTGCTCTGATGATGCAGCAGTCGTAGCAACGATGTTTAATGCCTCAGCCTCTTGCGCTTCTGCTGTTGCAGTTTGTTCTGCATTTTCAGCCATCATTTCTTTACCAACGTCAAAACTGGCTTCAGCAGACGCCTCTGCCTGAGCAACTGCTTCCGTGACAACAGTCTCAGTTGTAGTTGATTCAGTGACTTCAGCAACAACTACGGCTGATTCTTGAGCCTGTGTTTCTTCGGTTGTTGTAGTTTCTTCTGATTGAGTTGTTGTGCTAGAACTATCAGAGGCGACCATTGATGTTTCAGCCGCAGCAGCCGAGACTGACTCAGCCTCCGCGACAGACTCATTTGCTGATGCTTCTGTTCCAGCAAGAGTTGCAGCCAATGCTTCTTGACCCAACACTCTACCTGTCTCCAACAATTCAGCAGAGGCATCACCCTCATTTGAAGCAACTGCAACTTCTTCGCTCGCTGTTTCGCTTGATGTTGCTGTTTCGGCAACTGCAGTTTCAGAAGTTTCATTTGCAGTTTTTGCAGATGATGAGGGTGATACCGTTGTTGATGTTGATTCGCCAGCAGTGCTTCCTGCAGCAGTCACATCAGCAGCGATTGATAGTGCCGCTTCAAGAACATCTTTTGAAATTGAATCAGACAACACGGATGCTTTTTCTTCGTTCTCTAAAGTTTTTGCAACAACCACAGTTTCAACTGCAGCAACTTCCTCTTCTTCATCAGTTGCTTCTTCATCTGCAAGCAACTCTTCAAGATCTTCATCAATCATTTCTTCATCAACTGTTTCTTCAGCGACGAAAACTTCTTCAGCAGTTGAATCTTCTGCTGGCGTATCCTCTTCTTCATCTTCAGTAAACGCATCTGAACCGTCATCTGAACCAGTGTCAGATCCAGTATCAGCAAGCATTGTTTCATCGACTGCATCGTTTGTTATGCTGTCAATAATGCAAGTTGGATCAGTTGGATCAGTGGCACAATCGACTTCGGCAACAGGTGGTGGTATATTGCTACCAAATGAACAACTTTTAACCACACCACCAATTGGATCACTGCCCCAGTCACCATTTGTACAGGCATAAGTTCCTGGCTGAAATTCTTGATAGATGTATACACCGTCAGCGCCATATCTCACAACACCTGGTTCGGTGAGTGTAAACAATTCATTTTCGCCAGCCAGTCTTTCCCAATATGGAAAATCTGTTGGAGGTGGCGCAGCAGCATAGGTTAAACTTAAATCAAGTGCTCTGACTTGCGGACCATAGTAACCAGCCCAAAATCGATCATCCTTGCCTGTGAAACTAATTTGTATCCGTCCAATTTCAGATATATCATATGGATCATTGAAATTTATTTCACCACCAAATAGTGTCCATCCATTTTGTGTTTGACCCAATTGGAAATTAAAGTTTTCTAAAATGTTGTTGTTTGGATCATAAAACTTAATGTTTGCAGACAATGTGCCTCTGCTAAACTCTTGGTTGAAATATTCCCAACTATATTTGAAACTGTTTATTTGAGTCCCATTTGCTGGAAATTCACTTGTATCAAATAGGTTGTAATTCACTGTGCCCTGCGCATAACCAAATATAAAAGTCCCTGTTTGACTATTATAGGCAGGAATATTACCACCTGATAGACCACCGCCACCTGTATTAAAGTTAATAAACCCAGTCCAAGTATAATTTGTCCCTTCTGGTGGAGGGTTCAATGTAGTATAAATTAAATTCTCAGTCTCACCAGTAGGTGGTGATGCTGGAATATATGGACCAGGAGTGTACTGCTGCGCGAACGCAGGTGCCACTGCCAGTAAAAGTAGAGCGAGAAATCGCTTCATCAGCCACCTACGGAGGCTACTGGAATATCAGTTGATTTTTCTTGCTCTTTCTTTTCCCAAAATTTCCACCACTTCTTCTTGAAGTCTGGACGTTCTTCTTGATTGCCTGTCCACTGATCGGTTGCTTCCTTGCCGATCTTACCCATGTATGGGCATGGTGTTCCAGCCATTTCCATTGCCTTGAACACACGCTCATCTTGGCACATTAGAGAAACAGCAGCAACCTTCATACCCATGTCGTATAAGGTCTTTGATAGTTTCAATCTTTCGCAATTCATATCGCGAACTGCTTTACCAGCAGAGACACCGAACACTTGAGTCTGAACAGCGCCAGAAACGCCCGATACACAGACGTCCTGGCTATATGTTGAGATCATTGGAGCAATGGCACTTGCTGGTGGTGCTTTGATTGTTGTTTCTGACTTTGTAAAGTTTTCATTGCGATTAATATTCGTATTTGTATTCTCAGTCTTCACATTGCTTTGGCTTGTGCTTTCTGACTTGTTTACGTTCTCGTTCTTGTTTACAGCAGTTGAGGTGCTCACGCTCACGTTGTTGTTATTATTTGTGTTAACACTTGTGCTATCGTTCTTATTCAAGTTTGTATTTGTTGAAGTTGAAACGTTGTTGTTATTATTCGTATTCGTTGAAACAGAAACATTATTGTTATTGTTTGTGTTAACATTATTTGAATTAATATTCGTGTTATTTGTATTGTTATTATTGTAAGTCACTTCACCAGACAAGTTGTTGTTATTATTGTTGGTGTTTGTAGATGTTGAAGTGCTTACATTTACGTTATTGTTATTATTTGTATTTGTGCTAACAGATTCATTCACGCTATTGTTGTAATTAACGTTCGTATTTGTAGATACGTTGTTATTATTATTCGTATTTGTAGACGTATTCACGTTTGTATTTGTGGACACGCTGTTATTATTATTCACATTGGTGTTTGTAGAAACACTGTTGTTATTGTTAGTGCTTGTGCTATTCACCGTTGACGTATTCACATTGTTATTGTTATTCGTCGATGTAGTGTTGTTGTTATTGTTGTACGTCACCTCACCAGACATATTATTATTGTTGGTGTTGACGTTTGTATTCGTAGACGTCGAATTGTTCGTGTTTACGTTGTTGTTATTATTCGTATTCGTACTTGTAGAAGTCGAATTGTTCGTGTTAATATTCGTATTGAGATTCGTATTATTCGTCGTCTCAGTGCTTGTATTAACGTTCGTGTTGTTGTTCGTGTTTGTATTCGTCGTCGTTGATGTTGTGTTGACATCAGACGTGGAATTGACTGTCGAAACTGTTGTTGTGGTTTGCGCGAATGCTGCTCCAGAAAGGAACATTAGACCTAAAACTGATATTATCTTTTTCATTGTACCCTCTGATTGTTATAATAACAAAACAATCAACAAGGACAATAATCTATGCACTCTTATAATTAATTGTATTTAGTTATTATTTATCTTGAAGCGCAGCAGTTGGTGCAGTAAAGTTGGAAGTATACCGAGCATAACCCTTGGTGATGCGGAGATCGTCAATGTATCCTAAGAAATCACCATACGTCCCAGAACTACCTATTTGCATAGCATTTGGTGCAGTGTAATTAGTAGAATCTGAGACTGTACCACCTTGTATTGTTCCATCAAAAAACATCCTAGTAGTTCCACTTGCTCTGGTGATTGCAACGTGATGCCAGGCTCCATCTAAAATTGCTGTAGCAGATCTGTTAAATAAATTGGTTGTAGCAAATTGATCTTGCCAATAGAGTGTGCTACCTGCTAGGACTAAATTCCAATTCCCAGAAGCGGCAGTTACTAACCCTATTAAATTTCCAGCAGTGTCAGTAGATCGTATCCAAAATTCGATAGTAAAGTCACCAGTTCCAAAGGCAAAAAGTTTATTTGCTGGCGCAAACAAATAGTCACCAGTTCCATCAAAATACATTGAAGCGCTGCCATATTTGTATTGTGCTGTGCTCGCAACGACGCCACCAACGCATTCTAGAACAATTTTTGCTGTTTGATCGAAAATTTGAGCATTTGTGAAATTGCAAAGTAGTGATGTGTTGGCGATATTTGTGAGTGGTGCTGATGGTGGAGCAAATGCATTGGTATAAACTGCAGTTCCTTTGACAACACGCAAATTAGAAATATTACCTGTCATTAGGTTATTGTTTTGAGACCATCCTCCAATCCAAAAACTTGTCGATGAAGAAGTCCAAGGATTCGTTGTAGTTGTTCCTTTGGAAACTCCGTTTACATACAGCGTTGTAGTTCCTGAAGATCTAACAGCAGCAATATGTGCCCATGCGCCTATAGAATTAACGCTAGATGCAGTTATTAAAGTTGAGGATCCAAGATAATTAAGTTGAAGATCGTTCGAACTCCCACCAGAACCACCACCACCGATAAGCAAAGCAACTTCAGGATTTGATCCATATGTCCCAAGTGACCATATACGAGCTTCTGCTGTAAGAGCAGATAAATTTATCCAACACTCAATCGTCCAATCTCCAGTGGACAAGTTAAATGCAGTTGCATTTGAGACATTCAAATAATCCCCAGTTCCATCAAAATATCCACTACCACCAACATTCGCTGTTGTATATGCGCTTGATGTATACGTTTGACCGAAAGGATTAAATGTTCTTGGTCGCGCGTCAGCATATGCTGTGATAGTGAACGCATTGGTGCTGCTGTCAATCAATGTTGCAGATTGACAAGCGAGAAGAGAAGTATTGGTAATTGCCGTAAGAGCAGATGTTGGTGGAGTAAATGCAGAAGTATAAACTGCAGTTCCTTTAACCATACGAAAATTTGATATACTTCCATTCATTGGATAAAGTGAACCACCACCAGGTATGGTTGCATTAGCCCCAATACCAACTGTAGCAGTGCTAGTGAAATCTGTAGAGTTTGTTGCTGATCCAACAGAAACGCCATTTTGATATAAAGTTAATGTTGTACCGCTTCTAACCAGAGCCATATGAGTCCAATTACCTACAACCACTGCAGTATTTGATGTTATCGCAGTGCTTCCACCAGTATAAATTATAATCCTACCATCACCATTGCCAGTTTGCCAAAGTAAAGCACCCGCATTAGTATATCCTTTATCAAAAAGAGTTTGATAACTTGAAAGACTATTTGGTTGCCACCAACATTCAATTGTAAAATCACCACTTCCCATTCTTAAAGCAGCATTGTCAGCAACTGTTAAGTAATCCCCAGTTCCATCAAAATACACACTATGACTGTTTGAACTCAAAAGTCCAGGCGCAAATGGTGAGTATGGTTGTATAAGCACATCACCATAGCGCGTAATTGCAAAATTGTTTGGTCCTTCGTCTATAAAATTGTTATCTTGACATGTAAGTAAGGATGTATTGGCAATTGGTGCTAGTGGTGCTGATGGTCGAGTAAAGTTACTAGTATAGAGAGCAGTGCCCTTTACTAAACGCATATTAGAAATATAGCCATTCATAAGTCTATCAGAAGTAGTTGAACCACCGATAATAACAGAACCAGCGCTATTGTATGAAGTAGAATTAGTGGCAGTAGATCCAACTTGTGTTCCGTCTACAAACACTCGCAATGATGATCCACTTCTCGAATATGCTATGTGATACCATCTATTCGCAACAGGAGACCATGTAAATGTATTATCCCATGCTGTATTGATTCTGCCTATAGTCAAACCAGTAGATGTTCTGTAGAGTATGTCATAGCCTCCAGTACCAGTAGAACCTAAAAATGCCATATCGCTACTGACAGAGTTAAACATAACCCAAAGTTCTACAGTAAAATCACCAGTTCCAAAATCTAAAGCTGTATTAGTCGATAAACTTAGATAATCACCACTTCCATCAAAAAATGCACTCCAACCAGTTTGACTAAATGGACTAAAACTTCCTTGAGTCGCGTTACCATTTCGAGTAATAGTAAAATTATTATTCGAAGAATCTAAGAAGGAATGATTGTTTCCATTATTTGTTCCATTAGCATGAATCAATAGAACGTTATTTGCAAACAATACACCTTCGCCAGTTGACACAGTAATGCTGAATGCTCTTGATGATGTTTGATTTTGCGCATCAGAAACATCGACTGTAAAATTGTATGTTGTATCTGATGCTGGTGGTGAACTTAGTGTTCCGCTGATGACGCCATTAGAAGCGAGAGAAATACCACTAGGTAGTGAACTTCCTGTTGCAAGAGTGTATGTGAGTGGAGTGTCGCCAGTTGCAGAAAGAGAAATGTTCCATGCAGAAGATGCATCTTGAGAAGTCAACGTTGCTCCTGTGACCCATGTTGGCTCACCAGAAATTTGTAATCCAGGAACTAGAATTGCTGTTGCGCCATCGTCTGGATTTGTGACGTAAAGAGGATAGGTCGCAGCAGAAAGAGCAGGAGTTGTAAACCCAACGTTGCTTGCGCTGATGTAAGTCACAGATGGGACAGAAGCATTGTTTACATAAACAGCAACATTTGAATCAAATCCGCTACCATTAATATAAATGGTTTGCCCACCAACACTGTTTGCTGCAGTATCATCACCAGGATAAATCAAACTTTTTATTTTTGGTCCACCACCAGCAGCAATAGAATCACTGAGCGCAGTTGCAAGTTGTGCTGAAGTAATTGTGCCGTTTTCAATAGATTTACTACCGTCTAATTTTCCTGGCATTGTATTCTCTTATTAGTATACTGTGACTGACAAACCTGGAACTTTAACAGCAAACCCACCATCTGTGTTTATAACATACACAGCATAATTCGCGGCTGGTAATGCAGGTGTTGTAAATTGTAAATTGCTTGCGCTTATGTAACTCATCGCTGGAACTGCAGCATTATTAACATAAACATTCGAATTTGCATAAAACCCTGAGCCTGTTAAATATATTGTCTGTCCACCATTCGAATTTGCGCTAGTATTTGCCCCAGGATATATAATTGTTTTTATTTTTGGACCACTACCAGCAGTGATAGTATCACTCAATGCTGTTGTAAGTTGTGCTGAAGTTATCGTGTTATTCTCAAACGCTTTACTTCCGTCTAACTTACCAGGCATTAATCAACCTCAAGGTGTTGGTTCTGGTGCTGGCACTACAACCCAAGAAACTGTTGCCTCATCCCAAGAATAAGATTGTCCATCGGTTGGCATCGCAACTGGTGCTTCCCATGAACAACTTGTTTCATTTAATACCCAAGAAGCATGTGGCTTTGGTGGAATGAATGCATTGCGTGTAGCGTCAAAAGTATATCCGATACCAGCATAATGCTTACGGAAATTTGCATTGTAACTTGTCTGCTTCCAAGTACCGCCAAATAATTTTTCACAAAATGCAGCGCCAATGTATTCTTTCTCTACACCATTTACGTCAGAGGTATCCTTGTTGCCAACAACAATAACTTCTGTAACTATATTATTTTCGTCTAATTTTGCAAAATGTGCCATTACTTTTATTCTCCTAATATCAATTCCGTTAAATTTTCATTTAATCCACAAGTACCCTTAAAGAACGTATTAAATGCCAAACTAATTCTTGTATTCTCAGCCTCAACAGTTTGAACCATGTGAGTTAATGAGGAAGGAAACACAACCATTTTTTTAGTTGCGACTTCAAACCACCAAGAATCAGAATTAGATATATTCCATTCTCTAGGTTCAAATTTAATTTGATTATACCCTTCTTTAAAAAAATAAATTTTATCTTTTGTTGAATCAGCCTCTATATAAAACACACCAGATAAAAAACTATTCGGATGCACATGCTTATGATGATATTGACCTTTCTCGCTAAAATTTAACCAAGATTGAGTCACATACAATCTAACATCAGTTTTTGGTGCATAAATTTGTTGAAAATATGTATTAACAGAATCTTCAATAAATTTATTCAATCCCTTCAACTGTTTCTTTTGTAAGATATAATTATCTACGCTTGTTGTATTACCCTGATTTGGTCTTTTTTCCTGCTTCAGAATAAAATCAATTTCAGTTTTAGTTAATTCACGATCTAGTTCAAACATTCCAACTGTCGTTGGAAAAATATTATATAAATTCACGCAGCGCTCTCCTCTATCATTTTAGCATACACACCAATTTCTTCTAATTGCTCTTTAGTCCAAATAGTATTTATAGAATCTTCGAATTCTTTGATTTTTTCCATTGTTTCTTCAACTTCTTCCACCGAAGGTTTTGGTCTTTCGTCATCCCAACGTGTAAACCCAACACCACCAGTCCATTCCCATTTTGCTCCTGGACGAAGAAGTTCTATCGCACCATTAATACCATAAAATCTATAAATTTTTGCTATATTTTCCATAATATTCACCTTTATTAATTATTTTACCAAGTAATACTACCAGATGCAGTAAATTTATATATTCTGTATCCACCAGTTTGCGTGAATGTTGGGCTACCTGTAGTTGATGTAACGTTAGGGTATACATCTGAGTATCTTATAATTACAATACCAGAGCCACCAGTGCCTCCATTATCAGCTGTAGAATTGTTACCACCGCCACCGCCACCAGTATTTGTCGTTCCACTTGTAACTGGAACTCCGCCACCTCCTCCACCACCAAGTCCGCCTGGGATCGCACTTGGTCCTCCTCCTCCTCCACCACCAGCATAATATGTGGCAGTTCCTGTAATGCTTGACTGCAAACCAATTCCACCAGCTGCACCAGAACCAGAAGTATTTGCGCCAGCAGCACCAGCACCGCCACCGCCAGCGCCACTGTCACTTCCACCCGTAACCCAACCGCCATCATAACCTTGTCTTGCAGCATTGATATATGGACTTCCTGGGTAGATGCCTTTACCGCCAGCCATTGGAGCGTTTCTTTGCGCGGCACCACCACCAGATCCACCGTTTCCACCAGGTAATCCATAAGGATTTCCACCTGAGCTGGAACCATAACCACCACCATTTGCAGTTATAGAAAGACCAGTTCCCGAGATTGAAGAATTCGCACCATTATTACCACCAGAACTGTATGCTACTGTTGAACCAGCACCGCCAGCACCAACAGTAATTGTGTAGGTTACTCCTGCAGTTATACTCGCTGTACCAGTAAGCAATCCTCCAGCACCACCTCCACCGCCACCTTGTCCACCCTTGCCTCCACCTCCACCTCCAGCAACAACGAGATATTCAAAAGAAGTTGCCACTGGTGGCAGTACAACTGGCCAAGTTGCTGATCCCATTTCAATCTGTACATCCACTTGCGAAAAAACACCACTTACGCTGCTATTTGAGATTGTTCTTTTTCCGCCAATAATTCCAGAGTTTCCTCTCATTATGAAATATCCTCATAAGAACAAACTGCATGCAAATGATTATTCGCGCTAGCAGTTACGCGCATATAATCGCCTTCTAGCATATACACACTAGCATCTTTAGAAAGCGCAACAAGTGATGCTCCTGCAGGAACTGAGATATTATGTGATACTTTATAATCTGTTCCAGATCTATTAATTGTTATCGTAATGTTTGATGTGTTTGCGCCATCAACATTAGAAATAATCAAAGAATTTATTTTATAAATTTTACCGCTACTTGCTGAATTTACAACAATATTACTTGCTGCAGTTGTTACAGCTGCAAAATCTGTTTTTCCATAAATTGACGTCACACTGACTATATTAGGATTAGCCATTTTATCCTCCGAAAACAATAGACATTGCTATTGCTTTTCCTGTTGTTACTGTTACTGTTGCGTTTGATCCTGCTGCTGTATACACATCAATCACCGAATTAGCATCTGGAGCAGATGTAAATGATAGAGTTGTATATGATACGTTATATTCATTATTTCTTTGTAAAACTCTATCTACATAAACAGAGCAATGATCTTCATTTATCGGGATTACAGTCAGTGTAAAATTCGTATTCGATCCATCACCAACAAATGAGTCTCTTGTAATTCCAAGATTTACCGTTCCATCTACGACGTAAATAGACCACGCATTTGCTGCCGAATTGTATTTCCATGTACGATTGTTGTAGGAATACGTTTGATTATTTGCTGGTGAACTTGGAAAATTAATTGGCATTTTCTAATGCGCCTCTGTGTATTGTTGTATTTATTTTACGCATTAAGTTTAAGTATAACAACACCAGAACCACCAGCTCCACCACTTGAAGATACAGTTGTAGAGTTATAAGGATAACCTGATCCACCTCCTCCACCACCTGTATTTACAGTGCCAGTTCCACCAGCCGATGGTGTGGTTGATCCATTGCCTCCACCACCGCTGCCACCAGCACCTGTAGTGAATGGTCCGCAACACCCAGGACCTGTGCTTGTTCCACCAGCACCACCGCCACCAGCTCGAGTTACTGATGTGCCAGTAATTGATGATGCAGCGCCGTTACCACCATTTCCAGCAATACTACCATATGAAGGACTCCAAAAACCTCCACTACCAACAGCACCTGCGCCACCACCACCACCACCTGACGCAAAACCATCACGATAACCTTCAGAAGCGCCGCCTCTAAATCCTTGAGCTGGTGATGTTGATGGAACATTTCCTAAACCATAAGTTGCTCCAGTACCACCACCACCAGAACCTCCATCTCTTCCAGCAGCAGTAATATTGGCTCGTCCGCCGCCGCCACCACCACCAGCAGAAGTTATAGTATCAAAAATGGAACTGCTGCCATTGGCACCACTGCCATTATCAGCAAATCCAGGCGAACCTGCTCCACCACTTCCACCAGCACCGACTGTAATCGTGTAGGTATTGCCAGCAGTTATTGCGTATGATGTTCCTAGTCTGTATCCACCTGCACCACCACCGCCGCCAGAACCAGATCCACCGCCACCGCCACCACCGATAACTAGATAATCGACAGAAGTGATGCCAGTTGGACAAATCCATTCTGTTGTTGAACTGAAGATTTGGACTTGACCAGTTTCAATTGGTATACTATATTTGAGAATAACAACACCAGAACCACCTGCGCCACCATTATTTCCAGTGTTGCTGTCACCACCACCACCGCCTCCACCTCCGCCAAGGTTAGCGGTTCCTGAAGTTCCAGCTGTTCTTGGCGTACTATTTCCACCAGCGCCACCACCACCCGAGCCACCAGCACCACCTGTTCCTGGAGAATCAGAATAATGTCCGCCGCCGCCACCACCAGCATATGTCACTGATGCGCCAGTAATCGATGATGCCGTTCCTGCGCCTCCAGCTCCACCTGCTGCTGGAGAAGTTGAACCATTTGAACCAATTGCAGTTCCACCGCCACCACCCCCTCCACCACGAGGAAAAGGTGAAGAGTTTGGAAATGAAGAATTTCCGCCATTATTACCTTGAGATGGGCTTACAGATGGTGTATTTCCAGAACCTCCAGTCGCACTAGCTCCTGGAGTAGTAGCAGCGCCACCGCCTGATCCACCATTTCCCCCATTAGCGGGTGATGCTGCAAACGATGCACCAAATCCTCCACCAGCAGATGTTATAGTGTCGAATACTGAACTTGATCCAGCAGCAGATGCAACACTAGTGGTTGTTCCGCTACCTGATGCGCCTGTTCCGCCAGCGCCTACTGTAACTGTATATGTGTTTCCAGCAGTAACAGATAAACCTGTTCCTGTTCGAAATCCACCTGCTCCTCCACCACCAGCACCTAAAAATCCGCCACCACCGCCACCAGCAACGACTAGATAATCAACAGAAGTAACACTTTCTGGGCACGTCCATGATCCAGATTCTTTGAATGTGACAACAACAGTGCGAGTTAATATTGCTGATGTAATAAAATCATAATGACGCATCTCAGTAATGTCGTGCAAAGACCAAATGCCAACTGTGTTGGCAGTATTTGAACTTTTTAAATTTCTTTTTCCGAGGAAAATTGTATTATTCATAACTCTTTAACTTGTATTAAGTTATTTGTAGTAAACTGATTGTAACATCAATATGGCTGTTTGCTGATGCAAGTCCAGAAATATAGTCTCCTGCTTCAAGAACAAGTTTTCCAGTGAGAAATGTCGTGGCAGAATCTGCAGGAACAGGAACTGTTCTTGTTAGATACTTCTTAGTCGCTGCGCTGCTATCTGTTGCGAACATCGTTATATCTGCAGAGTTAGCACCATCGCTGTTCGCGGCTTGACTCAATATGATAATTGATGTTGTATTTGCTGGTGATACATAGACGTTTGCTTCCGCAGTCGTCAATGTTTGGTTCACCATTTTAAATGTTTCTGCCATTTTATTCTCCGATTATGATATGGCGATTACTAAACCTAACGATACTCCGCCTGCACCCTGCACACCAAGAGCTCCTTGCGTCCCTAGTGTTCCTTGGATTCCTTGGCTTCCAATAGTGCCTTGCGCACCTGATCCAGTTGAACCTTGTGCGCCTTGAGTGCCAGTAACACCCTGGAGTCCTGGTGGACCAAGTTCTATCCACTGATCGCTGTCGCCATCATTAATATACTTATACAATGCTCCAGTATCAGGATTAAACCATTCATCACCAACAGCAGGAGAAACTGGAGCAGTATTTGAAGAACTGAATCCAGTAGATCCTATAGTTTGAATAATCCAGGCACCAGACGCTGAATTATAAACCCATGAGCGACCATTATATGAATATGTTTCATTATTTACTGGTGAATTTGGAAAATTAATTGGCATAGTTTATTTTATCTCTAAAATTTTAGATATTTATTAGATTAATTCATTTTAATAATTACAACACCAGAACCGCCAGCACCACTATATGAGTTGCTTTCGGATTGACCTGCACCACCACCACCACCGCCAGTGTTTGTTCCACCGTTTGTTCCATTTGCAGTATTTGTAGCGCCTGCACCACCACCACCAGATCCACCAGAACCTGCTGTTCCGGATTGAGTTCCACCACCTCCACCACCAGCATAGGTTACTGATGTTCCAGAAATTGACGACGCTAGACCTGTGCCTCCAGTTCCTTGAGCTGGCGAATTTGAACCTGCGCCACCTGCCCCTCCACCTCCACCTCCAATTGAACCTGCACCGTTTTCGGAACCAGGACTTCCTGCATTTCCCTGCCCTGGAGTTCCTGGCGCTGCAGCGGGATTTATTCCTCCTCCGCCACCACCACCAGAGCCGCCTGAAACGGCGTTCTGCCCTCCGCGACCACCACCATAACCCCCACCAACAGCATTTGCTGAAACTGTAACAATTGCTGAGTTTGAACCACTATAATAAGTAGTTCCACCATATCCTTTTGCTTGAGCGCCACCAGCACCGACAGTAATAGTATAACTTGTTCCTGGTGTAACTGCTACATTTGTTGCGGTAATCATTCCTCCTGCGCCACCACCACCGCCATAGTGACCTCCACCACCACCACCGCCAGCAACGACTAGATAATCAATTGAAGTAACTCCAGTTGGACAAATCCATTCTGCTGTTGAATTAAAAACTTGAACGCCTGTTGACGACATTGAATACTTGAGAATTACAATACCAGAACCGCCAGCACCACCATTCCCAACTGTATTTGGAGCTGTTGTGCCAGCACCACCACCCCCACCGCCTCTATTTGCGGTTCCAGCAGTTGAAGGAGAACTTGAAGTTGACCCAGCTCCACCACCTGTGCCTCCTACGCCAGCAGTGCCACCGCTAAAGGTTCCGCCTCCTCCACCACCAGCATAGGTTACAGAAGAACCAGAAATAGATGAGGACGTGCCTTCGCCGCCATTACCGCCAGAAGTTGTTGTTCCATTTGCACCAACGGCAGCTGCGCCGCCGCCGCCACCACCGCCATAATTAGGCGAAGAATTACTACCACTTCCACCATTATTTCCTTGTGATGGAGAAACAGATGGAGTATTTCCACTTCCGCCAGGATTTGATTGTGGCTCTGTGCCGTGTCCACCGCCACCAGAACCACCATTTTTTCCACTTGCGTTATTTGATCCACCACCACCACCACCACCTGCGCTAGTGATAGTACTGAATGCAGAATTGCTGCCGCTAGTTCCCGATTGCGCAGATGATCCACCATTACCACCAGCACCAACAGTAATCGTATATGCATTACCAGCAGTTACAGCGAATCCTGTTCCCGTTCTAAATCCACCTGCTCCACCACCTCCACCACCACCAGCCCACGCACCAGTTTGCCCAGCACCACCACCTCCACCACCAGCAACGACTAGATATTCAACTTCAGTGACACCTGTTGGACAAACCCATGAACCAGAAGATTTGAATGTAACGACAACAGTTCTAAGTGTTACGAAACTCCATAGTGGATTGTTAATTCTGCCAGGATTTAATGCATTGTATTTGCCCGTCGGAGAGTATCCGAAAGCAGATATAGACGCTAATGAAAAAACTTTAATAGCCATATTAGGTAATTTCTACACCAAAGACGCTAAATGATACGTTTGCGCTTCCTGCGTAAACTGAAACCACGTCAGTATTTCCTAAAGAAAGTCCAAGAGAAAGAGCAACTGTATCAAGTGCAGTTACAGTTGAATCATATGCAATATAATGTTGATTTGCTAATGCTGCTCCAGCTGGTTGTACGGCAAGACGATATGTAATGTTTGCGCCGCTGTTTCTGTTTGTAACTACAATAGAAGAAACAACTGCTTGCGTACTTGCTGGAACAGTGTAAACATTTGCGGTCGTATTTGCGTTTGGAGCAGATTGACCTAATACTTTATATGTATGTGGCATTTAAAATTACCTTGTTATAAACTTAGTAAGAATGGATGGAATACTTCAGTGACTGCAGGTCCTTGAATACCTTGAACACCCTGCGCACCTATTGTGCCTTGAACACCTGCGCCTGTTGTTCCAACTTCTGCCCACTGATTGCTGTCTCCATCGCTAATATATTTAAGCAAGACACCAAGATCGGTGTTGAACCATTCATCACCAGAAGCTGGTGATACTGGAGCAGTGTTTCCAGAAGTAAATGTACCGCCACCACTGCCACCACCAGAGGCACCTTGAATTCCTTGGATACCTTGTACACCTGTGCCAGTCGCACCTTGAGTGCCTGTTCCAGTGGTGCCTTGCGTTCCTGTTGTTCCTTGCGCTCCAAGTGCACCTTGAGATCCTACAGCACCTTGTGATCCTAGCGTTCCTTGAGACCCTATTGTTCCTTGTGATCCAAGTGTTCCTTGAGACCCTATTGTTCCTTGTGATCCAAGTGCGCCCTGTGATCCTATTGTTCCCTGCGAGCCTATGGCGCCTTGAGACCCTATTGTTCCTTGTGAGCCTATGGCGCCTTGAGACCCTATTGTTCCTTGCGCACCACCTCCACCACCTGCTAAAAGATTTGATCCTACGCCTGTACTTGCAGCAGTAAAATCAATAAATGCGCCGCGATTACTTCCGCCATTTTCAAAAATGCGAAGTTTATTTTGATAAACGTCAATTATGATACCAGTATCAATACTAGTATTTGTAACTGGTTTGTTAAGATAAATTTCACCACCCTCATCGCCAGATTGAACAAGTGATTCGAATCTGCCATTGAGTTTGAGAGATGAACCATCATATTCAAGACCGCTTGAGCCTGTTACGACATTTGCTGAGTTTCTATAAAGAATTTGATTATTTGATCCTGCAACTGGACCAGGTCCGCCTTGAATTCCTTGGGAACCTATTGTACCTTGCGACCCTAAAGTTCCTTGAGTTCCAAGTGTTCCCTGTGTACCTGTTGTTCCTTGAGTTCCTAATGTTCCCTGTGTTCCAGTTGCACCTTGAGAACCAATTGCTCCTTGAGTTCCTAGTGTTCCTTGAGTTCCTAATGTTCCTTGAGAACCACTTAATCCCTGTGTTCCAGTTGCACCTTGAGAACCGATTGTTCCTTGAGTTCCTAATGTTCCCTGTGTTCCAGTTGCACCTTGAGTTCCTAATGTTCCTTGAGAGCCTGTAATTCCTTGGGCGCCGTCAGTACCCTGAGAACCTAAAATTCCTTGTGTTCCTAGTGTACCTTGTGATCCAAGTGTTCCTTGAGAGCCTACAGCACCCTGAGAACCTATAGTTCCTTGTGATCCATTTATACCATCAGCACCTTGAACACCCAGAGTTCCTTGTGTTCCAGTTGTGCCTTGAATACCAGCAGTTCCTTGAGCGCCAGTATCGCCTTTATCGCCTGTACGAACAAATGTAATTACTACATTGGTGTTATTTGCTAGATTAGATACACCGCTGGTCCATGCGACAGGAACATTAAAATGATCATCATCATGTGTATGAGTTCCATTGATACTGAAGAATGCAAATTCGTTCACATTTGCAGTATTTGCAACTTTAAACGTTCCCTTAATTGTTGATGTTGAGTCGTCAATTGTCTGTAGATAATTGTACACATTTGATGCATTTTGATCATTGAAGCTGATGTACAGCGCAGTTGCAGTATTAAATGGATTTACATTGAACTGAGCAATGCCAGATCCTAAAGTTACAGGATCATTTGTTTCGACTCTAAACTCATACTCGAATGATGCGCCACCGAATTCGCCAGTATCACCTTTCTGTCCTGTTGTACCTTGCGTTCCAACCAAACCTTGAGAACCTACAGTTCCTTGTGAACCTAAAGTTCCCTGAGAACCAGTTGCACCTTGTGTTCCATCAGTGCCTTGTGAACCTACAGTTCCCTGCGATCCCACTGTACCCTGCGTTCCATCAGTACCTTGCGTTCCAACCAAACCTTGAGAGCCTATAGTTCCTTGTGCTCCAAGAGTTCCTTGAGCGCCGAGTGTTCCCTGAGAACCAGCTGAACCTTGTGTTCCTTCAGTGCCTTGAGAACCTATTGCGCCTTGAGAACCAATAGTTCCTTGTGTTCCACCAATTCCCTGCGCACCAACTGAGCCTTGGAGTCCGTCAGTGCCTTGAGAACCTATTGCGCCTTGTGTTCCGATGGCACCTTGAGTTCCACCAATTCCCTGCGCACCAACTGAACCTTGTGTTCCTTCAGTGCCTTGAGAACCTATTGCGCCTTGTGTTCCGATGGCACCTTGTGATCCAGTAACGCCTTGCGAACCTACAGTTCCTTGAGCACCATTAGCGCCCTGTAAACCGAGCGTTCCTTGAGTGCCATCAGCGCCCTGTAAACCGAGCGTTCCCTGAGAACCAGTTGCGCCTTGTGCTCCGATAGCACCTTGAGTTCCTAATACACCTTGAGAACCCAATGTGCCTTGTGATCCGACTGAACCTTGTGCGCCTTCTAGACCTTGAGATCCTGTTGTTCCTTGAGAACCTACAGTTCCTTGTGAACCTAAAGTTCCCTGAGAACCAGTTGCGCCTTGTGTTCCATCAGCGCCCTGAGTTCCTGTTACACCTTGCGAACCTACAGTTCCTTGTGAACCTGTTGTGCCTTGAGTACCAAAAGTTCCTTGTGTTCCAAACGCACCTTGTGATCCAGTTGCTCCTTGAGTTCCTGTATCACCCTTATCACCTGTACGAACAAATGTAAGCGTAACATTTGTTGTATCTGGAAAACTAGTTGCTCCAGTTAAGTGTGCGATAGGAACATAAAAATAATTTGCTTCATGACCATGATATCCAGTAATGCTGAAATAAGCAAAGTCTGAAACATTTGAAGTGTTAGCAACTTTAAATGTGCCTTTGATTGCTGATGTTGAATCGTCAATCGTCTGTAGATAATTGAATACGTTGGCAGAATTTGTATCAATGAAATCGATGTACAAATTACCAGCATTTGAGAGATTGGCGTTATCAAACTTTACATTCGCAACACCAGGATCTGTGTTTGCAGTATTTGTCAAATATACAAATTCGAATGACGCACCACCAAATTCACCAGTATCACCCTTGAGACCTGTGGTTCCTTGTGTTCCACTCAATCCTTGCGAACCAACAGTTCCTTGAGATCCTTCTAAACCATTAGTTCCTTGAGATCCTGCTGTTCCCTGAGAACCTGTAGTTCCTTGTGTACCATTTAATCCTTGTGAACCAACAGCTCCTTGAGATCCTGTTAATCCTTCAGTGCCTTGAGACCCAATAGTACCTTGCGAACCGAGTGTTCCTTGTAATCCGAGCGCACCTTGAGTACCATTAGCACCTTGTGATCCAGTTGCGCCTTGAGAACCTATCGTTCCTTGCGATCCTAGTGTTCCTTGAGTTCCTATTGCGCCTTGAATACCAGCTGTTCCTTGTGTTCCTGTGGTGCCTTGTGAACCAATAGTTCCTTGAGAACCTATAGCACCCTGAGAACCTGTAGTTCCTTGTGATCCTAGTATTCCTTGCGAGCCGATCGATCCTTGTACACCAAGAGTTCCTTGTGATCCAATCGCGCCTTGTGTGCCATCAGCACCCTGAGATCCAAGAATTCCTTGCGAACCTGTTGTTCCTTGCGCCCCTAGTGTTCCTTGAGAACCAGCAGCACCTTGCGTACCACTTAATCCTTGAGAACCTATAGTTCCTTGAGCGCCACTTCCTGTTGATCCTTGTACACCTAAAGTACCTTGTGAACCAAGTAATCCTTGAGAACCTATGGTTCCTTGAGGACCAGAGGCACCTTGAGCACCTATCGCACCTGTAGCACCAGCAAGATTTACTTCCCAATTTCCGTAAGTTCCAGAACCATTTGTTGTTGTTACATTGATACTCAACTCACCAGTTGATTCATTATAATCTGTAACAACACCTTCCATGTAAATAGAAGCAGTGTTAGCAATTCTTACCTCTTGAGAAATCGAGTATGCTAGATCTGCAGCGATAGTGAGTAATTTAATACCTTCGGAGACTGACAAACTTGTTGTACTTACAGTTTGATAACTGTCGCCAGCTAAACCAATCGATCCTTGAACACCTTGCGTTCCTTGAGAACCCAAAGTTCCTTGCGTTCCCCGAGTTCCCTGAGTTCCTTGCGTTCCCTGAAGTCCGAGAGAACCTTGGATTCCTTGTGCGCCTTGTGTTCCAGTTAAACCTTGAGATCCTTCAGTTCCTTGAGAACCTAAAGTTCCCTGCGCGCCTGTTGATCCTTGTGCGCCCAATGCGCCTTGAGATCCAGTAACACCCTGAGATCCTGTAGTTCCTTGAGCACCAAGAGTTCCTTGCGAACCTATACTTCCTTGAGAACCTGTAGTTCCCTGTGACCCTATTGTTCCTTGTGAACCTAATGTTCCTTGAACACCTGTGGATCCTTGTAATCCAGTAGAGCCTTGAGAACCTGTAGTTCCCTGTGATCCTATTGTTCCTTGAGAACCTATAGTTCCTTGAGCGCCTGTTGATCCTTGTAATCCAGTTAGACCTTGAGTTCCTGTTACACCTTGAGATCCAACAGTTCCCTGTGATCCTATTGTTCCTTGAGAACCAATAGCACCTTGTGGACCACCTGATGGACCTTGTAAACCTGTAATTCCTTGTGGACCTGTTGTTCCTTGCGTTCCAACTTTAATTAGAAGCGAAGTAGCAGCCCATGTATCGAGAGTGCTAGTTGTAAATAATGATTGATTATATCTTAGATAAACACCACTATATGTTTTTGCTCCTGCAGGAACAGTAATTTCTTTGAGCGTCCAAGTATTTCCAGCTTGATCGGCAACAGCAGATGTGTGCATTGTTGTCCATGTATTACCATCAGCGGAATACTGAACAAGGAAATTTTCATCTACGTCAGGTGTTTCACCCCAATTACCGTCTAATCCAGCATTAACATAATAATATGCGTAGTCAACAAATACCAAGAAAACTTTATTTCTAGTAGTAACTGTTCTATTTGAGATTCCATCAAATTTTATAATTGATGCTGAACTTGGAACAGCTGCTGTGGTGCTTAAACCTGAGACTGAATTTACTGTGGTTACAGTTGCGCCAGAGCCAACGTTTAATGTTGTTTGTGCGCTGAGGTCAAGTAATGCATAACCTGTTGTACCAGTAAATCCTTGTGTGCCTTGTACACCTTGTGCTCCACTTCCTGTTGATCCTTGTACACCGAATGCGCCTTGCGTTCCAGATAAACCTTGCACACCCTGCGCGCCTTGGAAGGTGCCCATATCAACATATAATCCCTCACCAGTATATGCATACAAGTGCGGAGTGGGAATTCCGTCTAATACAACATATGAATCGCCAATATTTGGTGTTGGTGAAAGTGGAAGGTTTGTGTTTGTAGAAACTGATCCCTTTAGAACCAACGTACCTGCAGAAACACCACCGATTGTTGATCCTGCTGGCAAACTAATTGCCGATCCATCAGAGGACATCGAAACGCCGCCGAGATTAATCGTTGTGCCAGAAAGATACAAATCTCTCCATCGGTGCGTAGCACTACCCAAATCGTAGACTTCATTCAATGATGGAACTAGATTGCCAGCAACATTTGATGTTACTCTTAACACACTCGCGTTAAGAGTTGCAACGTTTGCTGATGTTGCGTTTATTGTTGCAACATTAGTAATCGCAAAATTGTTTGCGTCTAGATTTGCTGTGAGTGAACCGCCAGTTAATATTCCGCCACCAGTGGCGCCCTGAATACCAGCTAAACCTTGAGAGCCTGTTGCTCCTTGTACACTGGCGCCAGTTGTTCCTTGTGCGCCTAATGCTCCTTGAGCACCTAGTATTTGACCTGCGTTAATATATCCGCTTTGCGTAGATGAATAGATATAAAGATTACCATCTTCAAGAACGATATATCCATCACCATCATTCGCAGAAGGTGGTAGATCTGCAACAATGCTGACCGTTCCTGCGACTTGTAATCCGCTGCCAGTATCACCCTTAATACCTTGTATTCCTTGTACTCCAACACCAGTTGTTCCTTGGCGTCCCTGTACACCTTGCGCGCCATCTTCTCCGATATGACCTTGCGCTCCTGTAGCACCTTGCGCGCCACTTGGACCAGTGGCACCAACTGTTAACGAAACAAGTCTATTTTGGCTATTATTTGTAATCTTCATCTATTATTATGCTACCTTATCTAGTAACTTGTGGCGTTACAGTGACAATTCCTTCTAAGATACGGTTTGTGGTTCCGCTTTGCACCATCTTTAAATCAAACAAATATCTTCCAGCTTTAATATTAGCAGTATTAGCAGCATCAATACCTAAAATTATGTCACCATTGGCTGAATTCGCTTTTGTAACAGTTATATTGGCGGTTACATTTGACGAAAAATATGATTTACGGATTTGACATGTGAATACAGCATTCGCCACATTCATTGCAGAACCATCATCATTTGCTAGAGTAAGGTCAGAAGAAAACGTAGTTCCCTGATCTAAAGTTATTTCTGCATATGCCATTTAAACTTCTCTTTATATTACAATATTTAGGGTTCTTGTCAGTTTAGTGCATAAAAAAACAATTTTCGTATTATTTATAAGTTTGTAATATTTGTTTTTTAGGTTATTTCTTCCCAGTTTAGACTACAAACAACGTTTGGATTGTTCGTAGTCGTCACCATCGCGATGATAAATTCTGTTGCGGTATTGTTAAATGGATCCCTTTCAAACTGATATTTAAATGGAACAGCAGCTTGGCCAGTCGTTCCACTAGCCTGATTAGTCGAAGCAATATATCCTATTTCATGAACAGTATTACCCACATTCACAGAGGTTGGAGTTAAATTGTATTCAACTATACTATCACTTCCAGTATTCGCCCAAGATCCACCAGTAGTTTTTCCTGTCATAATTTTATATTGAAAATTTCCTGGATTTAATGATAATAACTCGAAGTTTTTAGGAACCGCAATACCATTTAATTTGTCTGATTTTAGTCTAACCGAAAGTATAGGATACAAAACATTAATGCTGGTCAATTCTCTGCCGCCATTTAATGCATGACCTGCGCTTCTCGGTTTTCCACGAAGTTCATAACCACCTTCTGATAAAACAGTACTACATATCATTCTCATAGTTCCAACGCCACCAATACTTTCTATTTCGGCGCGTAACGGAAGGCATGCTGTTTTCATGTAAGGCAGCGTTGTATCATTATTTGCTGTTGGTTGTTGATTGGCATGGTGGAATTTATGGCATACTATAAAGTTACCATCAATTACAAACCCACAACGCACAGTTCCTACGCCCAACCACTCAAAATCCATAAAAAATATTTGAGTGCGATCAATGTCTAATGATATTCCACTAGGATTAGTTGTGTTTGCGTTTCCATCTAAACGGTCAATATTCCATGCTGTTTTAGGAATACGAACTTCTTGCGCTGATCCTGATGTTGAACTGCGTTTAACAATATTAATTGTTTCTCCATTTCTTTCCAGGAAAACACCGTCATTAATATCATAATATCCAATGCGTTGTATTAGATCAATATTTGGTGACATAGTAAAAGTTCTCATCACCAATAAACTTTTTCCTGGTTGATATGCAAACACTTTATTTGTTTCGCGGATTGCTTTATCTCCAGTCGTTGTAACTGAGAGTGTGGTTACTGCTGCAGTAGAATCATATGCAGTTGTTCCACCATTTACAGTATTTGCCGTAAAATTACCATCAACACCATATCTCTGCGAACTGTCAAATATTGTAAATGGCGTCGATATTCGTAATCTACCAAATGAGTCCAAATTTGATGTATTATCAAAACTAATTTTGTCGTCCAGTAGATAAGTCATTATACTATTCTCCAGCCATTTCGATAAAGTAATTGTACTCCACCGTTATTAATTCTTATTTCTGCTCCATCTGGATCATTATCAATATTTCCATTCATTTTAATTGGGTTTAATTGAGCAAATCCAGACTCATCTTTTATAATTAACATTCTACCAGAGGCAGGTGTTGCAGGTAAAGTGATTGTTGTATATGATGCGTTATTTACACCAATATAATAATCAGAATCCAGCACAATATAACTGCTAGAAGTCACTAGAGTTGTATTATACACAACTTCAAATGGATTGATTTCGTCCATAACGAACCAACCATCTTGATATTTCATATACTTGCCGTTTCCAGCAGTACTCCTATCAAAATCATCAGCTTCCCAAATACGAACAATACCTGTTCCGCCACTACCCCATGACATTGTTGAGATTTTTTGCATCATCTCAGCAACAGTGCGACGAATACCTTCTATCTCTTTGTCTCTGTAGACAGAAGTATTTGCGTTTGCTTTCTTTGTATCAAGAACATTGATGACTTGTTGCACCAATTCTTGTTTAGATGGAAGTTCAACTGCTGGTGGAGCAGGAGGTGGTGGAACAGCCTCAACAATCTCAACCTTTGGGAATTCGACTACAGGTGGTTCGACTTTTTTGATTCCAAGAAACTTTTCGTTCAATTCTTCTTCACGGCGAATTGAAGCAACCAGTTCTTCATCAACTGGTTGACCAAACGCCTTCATCATTTGAACAAGGAGTTTCTTCTCCTCAAGTGTCTTCATCTCACACCACAAAACCAGGTTTGTACACTGTCTTTCCGTTCACACTCACTGCTGTTAGAATTTGTTTACGATTCTTTCCCTCTGAATAAGAGGCATGAACCCATCCAGAATTTGGACCTTCACTTGCATCGTAGAATTCAAGAATAATCTGGTCAAACTCGCAATTGGCTGCGACCCACTTTGCTAAATCTGGGTTTGGGAGTCCGTCGATTTCAAAGTCAACTGCTTCGCCGTTGCAATGCTGAGACTTACTAGACCCACCCACAGCAGCGTTAAGGGCAGCACCACGATACCCAGAATTAATGCGGACAGGCTTGCCAAAATGTTTACGCACAGGTTCAAGAATCTTTTCACAGACTTTTTTGAGATTAGAGGCATGGGCTGGTCCTGGTGTATTATCAATTCGCTTTCGTATTGCGGTTTCTGATTTTGTAAATTCATTCAACTTAAAGTGTTCAGACAATTGCATGTCTGGTGTCACAGAACTAATTGCAGGAGCAGGTTTTGCGACTACGTTTGCGACTGGTGCTGCTGCTGGTGCTGCGCTTGTTGCCCAGCCAATGTATTTCTTCGTCTTATCCGAGCGATCCGCCAAGCCGTGTGTACCACCATTAATTTTCTTAGTAAGGGATAGTATCGCAGCATCTGTCACTCCTTGATCACAGATTGCCCAAAGTTTGTTACGTTCGAAGAAAAACATTGCAGACTCAAATGCCAATTCTGTAGCAACAAGATCTGGATTGCTCATTACATCTGGACGCTTACAATAATCAGCAAATGCTTTATAATTGTCGCGACCAGTCAATTGAAGTGCACCACGACCACGATATCTCCAACCATCGCCAGAAGATTCTGGACCATTACCCATGCGTGATGCATAAACACGATTGGCAATCGCTTCTGGTTTGCGTTCGTATTTGGCAGCAGTTGCAGCATCTGGGAAATATTTCTTAAAGATTCCCATCAAACCTTTTGCATTATAGTTCAGATTTTCTGAAAATGCTTTAAAGCCACCAGTTTCGTGGGCTGTTTGAGCAAAGAAATGTGCAGCACGCACAGGGGACAGTTTATAAAATGCCATTGCGGCTTTAAATGTTCCTGGACCCCATGCGCCATCTGCTGTGATTCCAATTTTTGTCTGTAAACTCTTAAGACTCATGACTCACCTCAGGCTATGTGATCGTCAACCTCATCAACAACGTCTTTCACAGGCTCTGGAAGTAGATCTTCTGCCTTTGGCTCTTCTGGTGTTGGTGCTTTTGGTTCTTCTGGTTTCTTGTCATCCTTACCAAGCATAATGCCTGATAGAATACCAGTCAAGAATGTTGCGATTGGAGTGATGAGTTCAAAGAACTTCGCATCATTTGGTGACTGCTGCATTGGCTGTGTCACAAAAATGAGCGAGTATAGAACTACGAACACAATTCCTGTAAGCGTGAAAGCAAGAGAAAGACCGACCGTAAACTTGAGTCGCGCCATCAATTCACTTTCTGTATATCTTGGACCCTTTAGCATAATTACTCTCCTGTGTTTTCCTCTGTATTATCTACTTCTGCAGTTGGTGCTGCAGACACTTCTTCAACTGTTGGCGCCTCTGCTTGTTTTGGAGGCAATCCATTTAAACTGTCGTAACACATTCCATCACCTTCACAGGCTGGACGATTACATTCTTCTTTATCCTTATTCGCAGGATCTTGGCATGGGTATCTATATGTATCTTCACATCCAATTAATAACAAAGCAGTCAAAACTAAAAATGCTGCTTTCATTGTCTACCTCTTTCCGTATTTTAAATATACCATTGCACCTGTCAATTCATCTTCAATAATAATTGGCGCGTCTCTATTTTCTCTAGCATATTGGCGGATGGCTTCACCGATTTCATCGCGACCAACATAACTTGAATAATGCTCAAACTTCTTTTTACCAAGTTTGGCTTTATTAAATGCATCAGAAGAAACAACAAAGACCTCTTTTCCAGCAAACTTTTTACGGCGAAGCATGCTGCTCTTTGTTGTAACACCTTTTGGGACTGGTGGAATATCTGGCTCAAGACCAGCAACTTGTCCACTACCAACAGTGTTTACAATTTCTTCTTTAATTTGTTTAATTTTTTTCATTTGACTTGTAATCAGTTGTATGTTATAATAACTATGTCCAGTTTTAAGGATTATATTTCTCTAAGAATATTTACTAGATTAGTATCTAACATTATATCACTTGACCTAATATCCTTTCCCTTTATGCTCTTTACAATTTCAGGCATTGCTGATGTAAATACTAACAAAGTTTTTAACGCTCCATAATCTTTTTCATTTATTTTTAAAAACAATATTCTTGTGCTGCCTTCAATCCCAAAAACATTTTGACATAATATTAAATGATTTAAAATTAATCTTTCTTTTATTTTACCACTAATTCTATATTTGTGCAACAAACGTTTGATATACCTAAATGCTCGGTAATCTTCTGCAAATTCACTTTGTATACAATTAGGTTTATCATAGCACTTAATTGCATATAACAAAACATTTGAATCGTTTAAATCATCATAATACATAAATTATTAATATTCGCTAGTATCGCCTGAATCGTCATCTCTTTTTGCGTAAGTTGATGGGCGGAATTCTATTTCTTCGCGATCTCCCAAAATATCTTCAGAATCCATACTTAATAAATCTTGTAATTCATCATCCGAAACTATTTGAGCATAACCATCAACGAATCCATCTTCATTTGTATCATACACAATGTACAAGTTATATGGAGATGTTCCAAGTATGTATACTAATTCTGCGCCTAGATCCAAAAAATTATTTGTTGCAGATTGAGGCAGCGGGAATCCATACTTCTCAGTAAATCCACGCAATTGAGTTAAAAATAATGGAGCGTTTTGATATGGTTTCTCAGTCAACTTATCCAATTCTGCGTTGATATCATCCATATTTTGTTCAATGTTTCTGCTATCAACTTGAATAACATCACTGTATTCTTCTGATAAAAATTGATTAAAGGTTTGCATTTTTCTCACCTTCTAGTTCTGGTTTCATATTTACTTTATTTTTCTTTCCTTTAACAATATCTAATGCTTTTTGAGCAACAGAAGCACTTTTTTCTTGCTCACGCTCTTTCTTAGCAGCAAGAGTTCCTGCTTGTTTCTTACCCATCTTCTGGGCTTTTGTTTGTGCGTCAAATTTCGCTTGAGCAGCCTTCACATATGGCTTCATTTCTTCGTTCATCTCACCTTCCATATAATTTGATGCTGTTAGAATATAATCTTCGGCTAGAGTAATTTTATTTTGAACCCATTCAGGAAGATTCGACTCTGGTTTTAACATATCATGAAGTCTTGTAGCATTAGCAATAATGCTTTTTAACTGCGACTTTGCCATGTCACCTTCGTAATCGTATTCACCTTTATCTTGTGGTGTAATGTCTGCCATATTATTCACCCTTATTTAATGCTTTCTTTTTAGCGGATGCAATGCGCGCCTTAATAACATCACCGTAAGTGATCTTCTTTGGATCGCCGTGCTTCTTGGCTAGTTCAACTTCTGTTTTAGTTTCTGGTGTTTTGCCGCCGACTTCTTCTTTTACTTTTTTATATTGTTTTTGTAATAATTTCAATGCATCTGATTTAACTTTATCGGTTTTAACTGGATCCGCTTTTTTTCCTAATGCTAATCCTTCAGCACCACGACTTGAAGATGGTTGAGATTTATCCATTTCATCGACTTGCTCGACTTCTTCCGCCACACCTTGCTTCTTGGCTTTTCTTTCTGCGGCTCTGCGAGCAACTTCGGCAGGAGTCACTTTAGTCCCATCAGCATAATACTTGGCATCTTTACCATCTTTCGCTTGACGAATTGCTTTTTGCGATTTTGCAAGAGCAATAGCGTCTTTGAATTGTTTGGTATCTTCAATATCATCCAATGACCCTGCAGGGCTTTGTTCATCAACCTGCTCGACTTCTTCGCGCATTCCTGCTTCTCTTTCTGCGCCGAGTTTTGCAGCAATTGCCATTTGACGACGCTTTTCCATCTTTTCCATTTTCTTTGATTCTTCGATTTCGAAGTCTTCATTCTTACCACGCTTTGCTGCGTAGTAAGCACCGAGAGCCTGTTGAATGCGCTCTTTCTTGCTTTTACCAGCAAACTTTGGATTGTCTGAAGCAACAAAATCGCTGATCCATTTTGAAGCTGGATCTGATGCAGATAACTTTTCTTCGACGTACTGTAATTCTTCTTTCCTCATCTTCTCAAGTTCCTTTGCTCTGCGTTCTGATGCTGGCATTTCTTGATCCTGTTTTCGTTGTAATTCGGCAGCGCGTTTGTCTGATGCTGGAACTTGACCTGTTGCGCCGATGTCTTGTAAGCGTTGTGCGAGTGCTGGGCGTTCTTTAGCAAGTTGTGCTACTGACTTTGTTGTATCAGTATGTGCCTTTGCTCCCATTGAAGCCAATGACATTGCACCAACTGCGAGTGCTTTTGCAATTTTGCCTTCTTCGACTTGCTCGACTTCTTCTTTCTTCATTCCTGCTTTCATAGCCTTGCGAGCAAGTCCACGAACGTAACGATATCCTGCTGGTTGTTTTCCTGGTGACATTTTTGGTTTCTCCTTGACTGGACCTCCGAGTGCTGCCTCAGCTTCCTTCTTTGTAACCTCATTGATTGCTGGACCATTTAGTTCAACGCTATCACCATGGTATTTCATATCAGATGGGTAAACGATTTGATGAAGTTCTTTTGGCTTATATGGCGTTTTTACTGCACCAAAATCTCTAATTTTTTTCATAGCCCTTGCTTTATATCCTTGACGTTTGGCAAGTTTTTCAATGGCTTTTTCAGGATTTTCACTTTTTTTTGCAGCAGCAACATCGCTAAATTTTACTTTGCTACGATCGCTTGCTATGTACTTTTTGAGTCTTTCCACACCCTTTTGAGTGTTACCAACTTCATCTAGTTGCTCGACTTCTTCTTTCTTTAACATTTCACGACCAAAACGAGTTGGACTATGACCTCTTGCTGGATCAACTTTACCAGCCTTCATTGCTTTGAGACCAACTTGACGAACATATGCATTTTTCTTGTCTTTATTTTTTGCGTTCGCCATTAAATTGGCAATTTTACCTAACGTATTTTTATCTTTATCTGAAATCATTTTTTTCTTTAGTTGATCAGTCATAACCATTGATGCGTCTGGTTTATTTGCTTCATTAACTGATTCTTTTTTAAGTTTAAGTGATCTAGGTCCAGTTTTCTTTGCTCTTTCTGATTCGTATGGATCAAGAGAGACTTTAGGATTAAATCCAGCCTTAATGCTTGCTTTAAGATCTTTAATGGTTGATTGTCCAGCACCAGCCATTACGTTGCTTCCACCAGAACCCATGGCTCCGATAGGTTGACGACCACCTTTAGCCATATACGCCTGTTGTCTTGCTGCGTTTAATGCGCGAACAGAACCAGGTTCCACTGAAACCATTTTACGTGGAGCAACTTTAACTTTTTTCGCAGCAGCTGCTGATCTACCAACAGGTTCATCAGGCATTTCCATACCTTGTTTTTTGTACCATGCCTTTTGAGCAGATTTTGACATCTTGTGTAGTAGAGCTGGAACTTTTATTGCCATTTATAAACCCTCAAATTCTTCTATTTTTAATTTTAAATCTGTATTTCCGCGTTTAATTCTATGATATGTTTCTGCAGAAATAAAAAACCTATCACCTTTATGCAACTTTTTTGGTAATCCATCATCAAATTGAATTTCCCAACCACTACCTTCTAAAACCTCAATATATCTTCCTTTTTTATCTCGATGCCATAACAAATCTTCGTTTAAGACGTCGTGTTTAAATGTGCGCACGAACGACCAATTATTTAGTTTTTCGTCAATGTATGGCTTTACCACCATGTCTTGCCAGAATTGCTAAAAAATCTTGGCCAACGGCATGCCCAATAGGACGCGCTAGTCTTATCTTTGTTAGTCAAACAGTGATGACGAGCAACAAAACTACGAGTCGCTGCTGGATCCATATATTTTTTCTTCATTCCAGATTTGCTAAAACTGATTTTACGAACGCTGTCTCCAACACGAACGTAAACCGCACCGCCACCACCTTCTTGCCATGGCTTACCGATGCCCTTGCCTTCAGTTTTATCTTCTTCGTTTACAGGAACGCAGTTAGGGACCATTTTATTGCCTTTTTTCTTCATTCCCTTTTGAGTGTATCCAGTCCAGCATTCCTCAAGACCTTCTTCGATTGGGTAGTCAAGAACAACTGTCTGTCCTTCGTATTCTGCGATCTCACCAATGTCTGAATTGAGCATGTCAAGTTCAAATTCATCAGCAGGTGTATACTTGCCTTCGTTGTAAAGGCGCTTTGCTTCTGAGATCATCTCAAAAAACATTTCAGATCCTGGACGAAAAATATTATCTGTAAATGAAATTTGATTTTCGATATGATATTCAACTGCCTCTTTAACAGTTGTTGGTTTTTCTTTAATCTTGCGTAGTTCATAAGCGCCACCCCAACTCTTTACACGCTCATATCCTGGAGGAACTGAATGTCCACCTGGAGGAGCAGGAATTTGCTGCGGTGTCTTCATAAATGACTTTAGTGGTTTTGCGTTTTCTCTGACATAAGCACCTGTTGTAACAACTGGTAATCCATCTAACGCTGCATCTCGAGAACTAGGTGGAACTATTTGCGATTTTTTCTTTTTTGATGGTGTTGTTGAAAGTGTTGGTGTTGCGTCAATAGCCTCATCAACATTTGGACAACAGTCCATAAATTTTGTTTCAAATAGTTCGTTAATGTCGACTTCTTCAGAAACTTTTCTATTCGCCAATTCATCACGAGAAGCCTCATACTCAAATGGATTTTTATGTTTTGTCATAGACGTATATTTCAATTTACTAACTTTATTCTTAAGAGTAGGTGTTGATAGGTTTCGAGCAACTTTACTCGTTGCTTTATACAAATTATGAGCACCTTTAGCGTCATCTGCTCTACCAGTTTTAATACTTTTATTGATATATGACTTTAGAGTTTTTTGATCTAATTCATCAATCTGTTCTGCTTCTTCGCGCAAATCTTTATCTGCTGTATGATAAGTCTTACCTTTGTTGATGTAAGAGTTTACACGAGCATGACCCCACTGTTGTGGTGTTGTTCCTGGACGATGACCAGAGTTCCAAGCAGCAACACCACGGCGATAAACTTTCTTTAATGTTGAAAGAGATACATTAGATTTTGCCGCTTTAGCTGCTAGTGATGAATCTGCAGCACCTTCTAATACTGTTTCTTCAGCAACACGACCTGTTTCTTTTCGTTTTGCCATGACAGCAGTAATATTACCGCTGCGTGGAACATGACGAATCTTTTGTTGTTCTGCTTCGTCCATCATTTTACGAACAGCAAGAGTATGTTTACTTGGTTTTGTTTTTGCTGTTTTGTCGCCAGGAGCAGGCTCATATGCACGAGGATCGCTGTCAGATAATTTAGACATCTTTTTCCAATGAGCCTTACGAGCCAATGCTGTAGACTTACTTAATCCAGAAACATATTTTTTAGGTAATCCAGATTCTTTATCTTTTGCAACTGGCGCAAACTTTTTCTCGGAAAGAACTAATCCCTGTGACACCAAACGCTCTAGTAAGTTTTCGATTTGACCACCAAACATAATTTGTTCTAATTCACTAGATTCGTTTAGATTAATTGAATTGTTGAAAACAAAACAATCTAATTCTTCGGCTAATTTTTCAGAACGATACCATTTTTCTAATCGTTTGTTTTCTGGTAATGGAGATTCTCTTTCTTCATTACGAACACGACTTACTTTGTTGGAAACAGAAACATACACAGTATCAAATGTGTATCCTTCAAGAATATTCTTGACCAACTCAATTTTTTCTAAATCAGCAGCACCATTAATTACAATGTTTTGATTTGATTCAAATAATTCTGCGGCTTTACCATTTAAAACTTGATCTAATTGAACTTCAACTAGATCAAAGCGAGAAAATATATTCTTAAGAACATAGTCTTTACCGCTACCTGGACCACCGAGTAAGAAAATGCCGATTGGTGATGTAGATTCCATTTGCATACCTTTTTTAATTTTATCGTGTATCTCTGCGCCAAGTTTTTTGTCGCTGTAATGGGAAATAAATTCATCGCGTTTTCCTGATGATGCAAGGGCGCGCAATTTAGAGGCTGACATACCTTCAGCACCTTCTGCGTCAGGATCGCGATGTCCTGCTGATTTTACGTTTACTTTTTTGATATTAGGAAATTCTTTAGTTCTATATTTATTGAGCAAAGATTTAAACTCTGCAACACGATCAGACCCAACGACCATAGTAACTTCTTTATGACCTTTGGATTCTAAATGTTTCATCACGTCTATAACATTACGAATACCTTTATGCGAAACAATATTTGCGTCTGGAAATAATCGACGCATAAATCCAACCTTATCACCATGGCTCAATGGATTCTTTTTAGGGTCTTGAGTATGTGATGGAAAAATATAATGTTTTGCGCCAATACTTTCTGCGTGTTGCTGCACTGCACTAATAAGTTTACCATGCCCTGTTTCAGTAGGAGCATTAAATCTGCCAAATGTTGCAACTGCGTGGCTCATATTACACTCTTCTGCGCTTTAAATTGTGCTGATCTACGACGATTGGCTTCAGTAAATGCGCGAGGAACAAACTTCATTCCTCTAGAAACAAATCCTTCGCCAGTTGATTCTTGATTATCGATCGTATGCTTGTATCCACCACTGGCTGTCTTAGACAATGCATCAGCAGTAGCATAAGTTGCTTTCTGAATGTGATGGTGGATTTCAAACGTGCGATCAAACTTACCCATGTGTTCATCAACATGGTTCATATCTGTTTGCATTTCTGCACGTTTTTGTGCTTTAGCCTTTTCTGTTTTTACCGAATCAATGCGTTTTTGATGGTATTTCTCAAGATATTTTTTATATCCTTTAACAGAAGGTTTTTCGCCAGTATCTATTGTAGAATTCGCATAACGAAGCAATGTTTCGTTATGTCCTTCTAGATGTTCAATTGAATGATCTTTTGCTAATTTTTTTGCAGCAGCAATATGCTCTACCACTTTCTTTTTTGTTTGCGCTGATAGTTTTTTATCTGTCGCAGATACAACATGGCTCATTACATGTACGTCTGGATGATCTTTTAACTCACCTTCTTCAATAGGTGTTGCTTTGCCACTGGCGTCTAGTCTTGAGTGTAATACTATGCTTAATGGCGCTTCAGCAAGTTTTTTTCCTTCAGGGGAATTCTTAGGAACAGAATATCGAATGGTGTTTGGTTTATGCCCAATATTCCCATTTTCTTCGTTGCGATCTTCCAATGAACTTAGATAGCCACCCTGATATTCGCCTTCCCCTTCTGGAAGAACTTTATGAACATGCTTTAAAACGCCCATCAATGGTCCAGCAACATATGGCTTTTGCGCATATTGCTTTTTGATATCATCTAATGAGTAATTATACTCTGCGCCTGGACCTTTGTATTTGACTCCAACTTTGCCTTCTGGTGTTTTTATCACCTGAAATGACATTCGATCGTCAATTTTACGAGTTATGGGGGCACGACCGCTAACGACGCTAGAGATATTGGAGAGAGCTGAACCAATGGCTCCACGGCGAGCCTGAAACGCTGATTCAGATGGATGAGGCAGGTGTTGTATTCCGCGAACTGGTTTTTTTTGTTCGTTTATAGGAATATACTGTCTGAACCCAAACATTCTCTCTCCACACTGTGGGATTACTTTCTATTTAGTATAAATGTGGTTTCATTCGACCAACAGCAGTTACAAGAGCATCGCGAACATCAGACATACGGTCACATGCTGGAATGGTGCATGTAGAACGACCTGCTGCAGTTGCTGCACGAAATTCTTCAGGTGTAAACCATTGTGGATTAATTCCCATAATCTCAGCAAGTTCATGCATATTAACAGATCCATTGTTGACTAGGTTATAATGCCCATTTGGAGCATCATCTAACATAAGATCACAGGCTACACTAACTGCCTCGTCGAGATCAGTTAAGGAATTTTGACCAGCATCAATTAGTTTGGCTGTTTTTGCATAATTGTAAACCTTGTAAAGATAGTTCTTTGGCTCAACTTTACCTGTAAATGGCATACGAATACGATAGACTTGAGCCTTATCGCCCAGATATACGTCCGAAACGCCCTTCGCAATCGAATAAGTGCTACCGAAAAAGTTTGGTGCAGCATCTACTGTTTGAATATTACCAGTGTAAATGCATCCACTTGAGAAGTGTGACATTCTAACTCCAGTTTTTTCTGCTGCTTCTTGCAACATTCCTGGATATATCGCATTGCCAAAGATAGTATTTTGTTTATCCAACTCACAAGCGTCAACATTTGGTGTTCCAGTAACGCCAGCGCAATTTACCACCCAATCGTAACGATTTTCATGTAATGCTTGAATGGCTGATTCGTGTGGCGCAATAGTTACAACGAATCCACGTTCAACCAAATTGTTAAATACTTTCTTACCTGTCCATCCACGACCAACAACTAAAAAGTGCATAATTAATTCCTCGAATGTAAAATTTTAAAGAGATACTTACCATAATCTGATTTACTATACTTCTCAGCAGCACGACGAACTTCATGCTCAGTAACCCATGCATGACGATATGCAATTTCTTCAGGGCATGCGATCATCATTCCTGTTCTACGCTGAACTGAGCCAACAAATATAGAGGCTTCCGACAAAGACTCAAATGTTCCTGTATCAATCCAGGCAATGCCGCGATTCAAATACTCAATTTTACAATCGTGATATTTCATGTATAGATTGTTAATATCTGTAATTTCAAGTTCGCCTCTTGCTGACGGCGTGATCTGCCATGCATAATCAACTACTTTATTGTCATAGAAATAAAGCCCAGTGACTGCATAATTGCTAGGTGAGACTGTTGGCTTTTCGATTATCTTGATCGGATCGCCATTACTATCAACCTCAAGAACACCAAATCTTTCTGGATCATTTACATGGTAGGCGAATAGCGTACATCCAGAAACATTCCAATTAGCATAATTAAATCTATTGATTAAATCATTGCCATAGAAAATATTGTCTCCGAGAATGAGAGTCACATCATCGTCGTCAATCCACTTTTCGGCGATACGGAAACACTCAGCAATACCTTTCGGTTCTAATTGAGTGGCGTAACAAATACTCAATCCCCATTGAGAACCATCACCTATTAGATTTTCGAATGGTTCTCGATCAGCAGGTGAAGTGATAATCATAATGTCACGAATACCTGCAAGCATCAATGTGGAAATAGGGTAATAGACAAGAGGCTTATCATAAACAGGTAGCAACTGTTTTGAAATCACCTTTGTGCATGGATATAACCTACTTCCCAACCCACCACTTAATATAATTCCTTTTCTCATAAGTACCACTCCAATGTTTTCTCAAGACCTTCAACAATCTTTGTTTTCGCAGACCATCCAAGTTCTTTGAAGATTTTATTTGAATTCATTGCATAACGAAAGTCATGCCCCTTTCTATCAGAAACATAATTAATCCAACTCTGATACATGTTCACTGGCTTACCCATTATATCAAGAATCAGAGTAACCATTTCAATATTACTCATCTCATGACCACCACCAATATTATATCGCTCACCTCGCTTGAAGTTTTGTCCAATTGTGAGCAGTGCTTCACAATGATCCTCAACAAATAACCAATCACGAATATTTTGACCAGAGCCATATACAGGAATTGGTGTGTTGTTTTTAATATTGCGAATTACAGTTGGAATAAATTTTTCGCGATGCTGGCGCGGACCATAGTTGTTTGAACAGTTAGTTACAATCGCATCAATACCATGTGTGTTCACATATGAGCGAACAAGATGATCGCTGGCTGCTTTTGTAGCGGAATATGGATTACGAGGATTGTAAGGAGTATTCTCGGTGAATGGTGGATCGTCATGAGAAAGCGATCCAAAAACTTCATCAGTAGAAATGTGGACAAGTTTACCACCATGTCTCTTTATACACTTCAGAATGTTGTGAGTTCCCACAACATTAGTGCTGACAAAGTCATCGTCACCACGAATAGAGTTATCAACGTGAGACTCAGCCGCAAAATGAAACGTAATTTCTGGTTCATAGTCTTGATATAAATGATCTACAAATTCAAGATTGCGAATGTCGACTTTTTTGACATTCAGTCGCCAATCTTCCCAAAAGCCATTTAGATTTGATCCATTAGCAGCATATGATTGATTGTCAAGAACGACAATCTCGTCTGCAGGATATTTTTTAAGGTGAGAGATTACAAAATTAGAACCAATAAATCCCAAACCACCAGTCACAAATGTTGTCATAAAGCCTCAAATATTAATATTTTTCACATATCTAGTTTTTAAATCATAAATTGTTTTTTTGTTTTTGGATTTAACCGCAGATATAATTTCGTCTAAATTTTCTCTACCCTTTGTAGCAACTTTATTGTTTGGCCAAATATTAAATCTTGCGTTTAAATAACCTAATTGATTCAATCCTTGAGACTCAGATTTTTGCACAAATAAAACTGGTCTGTAGATTTCATCAGGTTTAAAAGAACTTATTCTATTAGAATATGTATGTGGATTTAACGTTATGTGATATTCACCATCTAATTCATATGTATTTAATTGTTTACCGACTCTTTTAAAATTCAAATCACCGTCGACTGCAGCATGACAATTGTCTAATCCGAAATTAGTTGAGCCAAAGTCTTTACCAAAAATTGCTTTGCATGCTGTTGTTGTATTAGACAAATAAAATCCAAAATATGAACCAATTTTTAAATCATTAAAATCATATTTCCCATTTTTTCTATTTAGCCCAAACGCAGAGAACATATTATCGATATGACTTCTAAACTCAACGATATCTGGGAAACCATCATAATTTTCGCCACGAATACCAAGGTCCATTAGACCGCCATATTGCTGAAAGTCGCCAGCAGCCTTACCTTTTTTTAACGAAAGAAACACTACAGGTTTTCTTTGCAAAGAAAAGTATGCGTCGGTTTTACTTCTTGTTGATACTTGCTCAAAATTGTCAACAGTATACTGTTCATTTCCAATTTTAAGATTAATCTGTTTTGAATCTCTCAACAACGCTGTTAATTTAGTTTTAGTAAGAGCGATTTGCTCTCCTTCAGCTGCCTCTGTTTTATCTGATTCAGTCTTTACTCGTTTAGGATCTTTGTATAAAAAATAAAAAGCAGCTATTTGAACAAAATTTTGTTTATTAACATTGTTAAATCCTGTGTAACTACTGGATTCAAAAACATCTTTGGCATTAGAATTGGCGCTGAACCCCGACTTAAATCCAGAAGGATATCCTGGTATAGTTTTAATTGAAGATTTTCCTATTCTAAACGCAACACTACCTTCAAATATGTGACAATTTAGGTTTTGTGTTTTTAGCAATTTTTCAATAATTTTGGTTTTCTCAGTTGGAAGAGTTGCAAACACTTTGCTCCAAAATTTTTTAGATGCTGGGGCATTTAATTTTTTTTGGACTGCCTCAATATTTAATTCGTTCTTGCCCTTTGCCATTGTTTTTATAAACCTTCTTAAGAAACTTTTGCCAGACCTTTGGGTCTTGAGTTCGAAATGTTTTGCGATACATAAAGATCGCTTCACACTCTCGCCAGCCGATCTTATGCGCTGATCTTAATTTATTTATATCGAACTTCTCAGCCTGAGTTTCATAAGCATGGGCGTCCAGTTCATCTGGATTCCCATAATACATAGCCTTCATCTTATTCTGTTTTGGCTTTGGTTTATATTCTTTCTGTAATAAAAATGGTCGTTGTTTTTGCTGATGTTTATGACGATACTCGTGGTGTATAGCGCGAATGATTTTCACAGCCAGATTTTTCGCACCCTTTTCTGTTATAGCGACTTTCTTTAATCCTTTCGGAAAATTTAATTGAATGTAAATGTGCTCTGGAATGATATCAGAGATTCGGTCGCAATAGTGACCATTTACAATTACATTATGATCTTTATAATACTGAGAGTCAAATCTATCAGAGCCAAAAGTAACGATGTTTCGATTGAATGTTCGATTCAAACTACGAATGATAGAAGGTACACTCTTCTCGCCAACCCAATCTTCGGCAAGAGCATAGACCTTCTTTTCAATTCGTTGAAGTTTCATTACACTTTAAGATTCTTAAACTTGTCAGTGCTACGACCACGATCAAAGACAGGCTTCGATTCGGCTTCCTTCATCACAGCATCTTGCGCTTTTTGTTCAAGGTCATACAACTTCATCTTGGCTCGGTCAACTCCAATTGTAAATCTCTTGTGGAGATTGGGGTCATTATAGCGATTCTTCAACTGCTTCACAAGCATTTGATTTAACTGCTGTAGTTCCTCATTACTTACCAATGCAAACATAAAATCAGCAGTAGCAGGAAGACCAAAAGACTCTGAGGTATCTTCAAGACCAGGATCTGAATTCGAAAAGCCAGACCTTGTTGTTTGAGTTGCGGAGACAATCGGCACGTTATTTTCGACGGCAAGCCCACGAAGTTCTTCTGCGATGGCTTTGATGTACGTGTAGGAATTAACATTTGCGCCAGCCTTAATACGAGCAGATGCGCAAATATTTAGGTAGTCGATGAAAATAATATCTGGACGGAAGTTCTTCTTCAAAGCAAGATCGTTAATCAGTGCGCGGAAGTGGGCTGGATTAGCAGAGGCAGTTGGATACTCTTTAATGATCAACTTACCTTTAACCTTTTCCTTGAGTTTACCCATGCGTTTTTCATACATCTCTTTTGGCATGTTCATAAGATCATCTAGGGAAACGTTTAGGAGGTTCGCATCAATACGTTCAGCGATCTTCTCTTCAGCCATTTCAAGAGTAATGTATAGAACGTTATAATTCTGCGTTAAGCAAGAAGCAGCCACATGACACATAAACAGAGACTTACCGACACCAGTACCTGCAAGAGCAATGTTAAGGGTCTTTTGCGGAAGTCCACCTTTAGTGATTTTGTTGAAATATTCAAGATCGAAAGGTATTCTTTTTTCGACGCGATGATAAAAATCGTAGCGATCAACGTAACTATCCAAAAAGTCATGACCAATATGAGGATCGAAACTAACCCCCAAAGCATCAGACAAAATAGCAGGAATGCTTCCTTTGCCCCTATTTGTATCTTTGCCATCGAGGATCTGAATTGAATCCATGATTGCATTATAGATTGCTTTATCTTGACAAAACTTCTCTGTGGTATCAAGGAGCCACTCAAGTTTTTGTTCTGACTTATCACTTTCTACTTCTTTTAGCAGTTCCAGTGACTTACTTAACTCAACTTCAGTAAGTTTAGTCGACTCTTTAAGGCTGATCTCCAGAGCCGCGATCGGAGGCAGACTGTTGTACTTCAGAATGAACGCCTTTATTTCTTCGAACAGTTTTCTTTCGTGGCTTTCTGTCAGGTACTCTTTCTTCAAAAATGGTAGTGACTTCCTCATGAACGCTTCGTTCCGAATCAGATTTGACAGCACCAACGTTTCCGTCTTCATTCATTGCTTCCTTTTTGGCATATTCTACTGAATTATTAATAATACTACGGAATATGGATGTAGTAAAGTTTTTAAATTTACTTGATTCAGTATTTACATTGTTTGGATTTGCGACTACTGTTAGATCAAAACTTATATCAACATCAGTTGACATATGAATATTGGCATACTCAATAATAACGTCTGGATATTTCTTGAGTATTTTGATTGCTAATGTTTCTTTGTTAGAAAGGTCTATATAAAAATCATAATCCTTACCAACTTTAAGTTTTTTTGCCTTCCAAAATTCATATCTGGCAAAAAATTCTTTAAACATTTTCATCCTCAGTAGTAACTGCAGAACCAAACGAATAGTTGTCTCGAATCCAATCCTTGAAAGAATCGTCTTCAAGAATTTGATCCCAGAACTCAGGGACATCTGTATCAGCAAGACGCCACTTCTTAGATTCAACTTCACCAGTTTTTGTATTTACACGAGAATACCAGCCATTACTTGGTTTCGTTACATGACCAGACTCAAGTGCCATATCCAAAAGACCACTGTACTTACTAACGCCACCATCGAAACGAACTGTGACAGGGATCTTTGACTTTTCTCTAACATAGCGAGACTTCTCAACATTAATGATGTATGAATAGCCAACTAGATCGGCACCATCTTTTTCCTGCTGACGACCAAGGATATAGATGTTATCAGCCGAGTAATAAGACCCTGTACCACCACCGACGATTGCCTTCGGAAACATACCAATTTCCATATAAGTGTGGTTAACGACCACCATCGGGATATCCTTTAGCGTAAGGTGCGGTGTCACCATGCGGAACAGGGATTTAATTTGTTTAGCGCGAGTCATGTCGCCGACAGACTTTTGCTCAAGAGCATCTTCAACTTCTTTCTTAGAAGCAAGATTACCAATCGAATCAATTAGAATCATAACGTGATCACCACGCTCGATATTAGTCAACTGATTCATAATGTCGAACTTCAATTGTTCAACATCAGTGATTGGTGTATGGACGACACGCTCTTTATCAATACCGAAGTTTTGAAAGTATGACTGCGGAGTACCGAACTCTGAGTCATAGAAAAGAACAACAGCATCAGGATACTTATCTTGATAGGCTTTAGCCATGATCAAACTGAATGCAGTCTTGAAGTGCTTTGATGGACCAGCCCACATTGTGAGACCAGGAGTAAAACCACCATCAATGGAACCAGAAAGAGCAATGTTAACTGCAGGAATACTAGTCTGCACCATATCTTTCTCTTCAAAGAAGATTGAACGAGAAAGAATTGCTGTGTCTTTAATTGTAGAATTTTTCTTGAGTTTGTCGAGTAGGCTCATTTGTATTCTCCATGTATTTGGATATTCTATTATAGTATATCTTAAACGAAAAAGCAATCTAAAGTTTCAATTTTTTCTGTCTGCCAATTTATTGTAGATAGAATTATACTCAGCGGTTCGATAAATGATTTCTCGAATTGTAAATCATAATCAATGTATTGTTCAGCATCAAGTTGCTTTGGCAAACCAGATAAGAATGCAAGAGTATTATTATTGAATAAATTTGGTTGTTTTAAATAGATAAACTTAATTTTCTCGCCTTCTTGAATTACTTGATATCTTTTAGTAAGATTCATTTCTCGCAAGAAATGATTGTACACCAATGCACCCTTCACGTGAATAGGCGTTCCTTTCTTAAAGATACTATTGTCATCAGCATACTCGGATAAACCATTGACGCTGCGAGGAAACGCGATATCTTCGACTGGCATCTTTTTAAAATCCGCACGGAATTTTTCGATAAATCTATGGAGATCATCCTGCGTTTGCGTCATGATAATGTTAATTGCTTCTTTAATTTTCGTGCGACAAGCGGAGGGAGTTGAGGACTTAACAGCCTCAAGACCCATAATCTTAAGTTTTGGTTTGGCATATGCCACACCTTCACTATCATATACGTTTAGAATATAACGTTTTTTTGCAGTCCAAATTGCCTTATCAGCAAGAGATTCTCGCTTCATCTCCATGCGCTGCTGGTATGCGTTAACATATTCTTTAAGTTCTTCATACGATTGGTCAATAAACGGTTGGATCTTCTCCTCACAAATTTTATTCATGAATCGAATAACCTTTTTTGTATCAGTTGTATTCGGAAAGAATTTATCTACGATTGGACCAAGATTAAGATAGATTGAATCTGTATCCGAAGCAATAACATAATCCTCATTGCCAGTTTTGAGTAAAACGTTCATATACTTGTTAATCTTTTGTTCGATCCAACGAATCGACAACTGACCTGCTGTCGTAATGCCTTCAGCAATGCGAGTATCAAAGAAACGGAAGTATTGATTGCCCAGCGCACCGTAAGCAGAGTTCAACGTGACCTTTTTAGCCAACTGAAGATTATTGTATCGTGAGATTTGATTCTCCAAATACTTCACTTGATTCTTATCGTCAAGAACAGTTTCGATTTTTTTCTTGGCTTCTAGCGCCAACTTCTTATAGCGTGTACGATCTTTGTACATGCTGTCCATAATCTCAGGCATCACGCCTTGTTCTTTGATGCTGAACAGTTGACCATTTGGCGTAAGAGTCACGCCCATGTTTTTGAGAGCAGTGGTGTCGATTTGTTGACTGAGTAGCGTATCAACATTAATTCGTTTATTGCCAATAAAATCTTTCATCTCATCAGTATACTTGGCTGGTTCGATAAGAGACTCCATTGAAATATTATATTGCATAATCAAATGCGGATACAGACTGTTCAAGTCAAACGAAGCAACCCAATTATGCATTCCTAATAATGGTTCTTTTACATACGCACCTTCGTATGCTGTTTTTTTGTCACCCTTCTTCATCTGCGGGATAACAACATTTTTTCTCTTGAGATAGTTATAAACAATCGCATCCCACATGCGCACTTGAGTAAAAACGTCATCATAGTTTACTTTGTTATCATACGCAAGAGTCAGAGCCAACTCAATTAACTTCATCTTGTCTTCAAGTTTCTCAACAAGTTCTACGTCTTTGATATTATACTCAATGAACTTTTGATAATCTTGTTTGTACAATTGATGAAGTGTCTCGAACTCACTAAAGTCGAGTTTCTTTTCTCCCAATTCAACATGAGCAATATTATCGAGACGATATGATTCTTGTTGCGCGTATGTGAATTTGCGATACAATTCAATATAATCTAGCGTAGCAACACCTACAATATCGTAGATCATATGCTCGCGATTCATAATGTATGCTTCGCGTTTGTCTAGATAATTCCAAGGAGATAATTTCTTTGCTTCTGACTCACCAAGAATTTTGGTGATGCGATTTACAAGATACGGAATATCGAATGTCTTAATATTCCAGCCAGAGATTACATCAGGATGGAATCTTGCCCAGAAGTCAAGGAATCTTCGTATAAGGTCGAGTTCATCTCGACACTTTGCATAGTGCACGTCGTCACGATGCTTGATATAATCGCCGCAACCAAACACAAAATAATTACCTTTGAGTTTGATAGTGATTGCTGTGATTTCTTCGGCAGCATCTCTTGGTTCGGGGAATCCATTTTCAGATCCGACCTCGATGTCAAGATAGGCAATGCTAACTTTATTAACATCCCAGAGTATATCATCAGCAAAAGTATCGGCAATAAAAGCATACTCGTAGCGATTATTACCAAAAACAGGGAAATTATCGACACTCTCATACCTCTTTAAAAAATCACGACACTCTGAGATATTGCCTGGCTGTATCGGCTTTACAAAATCTCCATTCAATGTTCGTGTGTCAGTTTGTTCTTGACTCAACAAATAAAATGTCGGACGATACTCTATCTTTCGTCGGACACGCCTGTCATTTTCTACGCCTCTGAAAAGAATAAACTTTCCAGAGACGCAGACGTTGGTGTAAAAATCGGACATATCACCCTGTGATTAATTGCTTTGGCGGTACAACTATTCCCGCGCCGAATATCTGATTATACCCGTTTTTCACATCATCAGCAACCTCTGCGATAACAAGAATATGATTTTTCTTGATTGTGAACGGAGGATTGCTTGCTTGCATCCATGGCATAAAACCAAGAACTGGTGCTCCATCTTTACCACGCTGAAGGACACAGGCAACTGGATTAGTGAACGTTAATTCAACATCACCATCATCTACGATTTCTACAATTAATTCCTCGCCATTTACGAGTTTGATTGCTTTGATTGTCATTTGTTTTCACCTTTTTATATTTGTCAAATAAACCTTTTTCTTTTAGACTTTGTTTCTCATTATTCTTATAAAAAGAATCCTGGAACATAGTCCAAATATCCTTACCAACTATAAGTCTCCAACCATTAAATTCTTTTATCGCTATTTCTTTAGAGACTAGAAAATCACGAAGTTCAGTTAGAGAATGCATTATTCTTCACTGTTTCCAGTCTCCATAGACTGTCGCTTCAACTTAAAATTTACATGATTAGCATGCGCAGAAATAAATTGTCGCTTCAATTGTCCACGACTGTGTTCATCGCCTGTCCAACCATAAGTTTGCCCCATAGCAAGCATTCGCTTAAAGTGGCGTGGAAGTTTAGCGTTAAAAAAATCACTACGATTAGCCATTTAAAAGTTCCTCACATTTTTTCCAAAATTGTTCTTGTTGACCATCAACTCTAATTTGAAAGTTATGCCAAAATAAATCACCATGTTCTTCACTACCATATGTAGTGCCCAGACCATAATTTGGCAAATTATTTTCTAGGGTCCAATATGGGCGGCGATCTTGTTCCCAGTCATATCGATATACTTCTCTATCATATCTTACTGGTGATAACAAGTCAATTCTAACAGTATTTGCTTCTGCCGCATAAGTGTATTCTTCTGCAACATCACCACGAGTAGTTTCAAGAGCAGATGGATTTCCTATCTTTAAAAAGTTTTCCGTAGAGATGGCAAGCGCAGATGGCGCGGCAAATAAATGATTATTATTTTGGATGTGCCCAGAACGTTGAGCATTACCGATAAGTGATCCCTGTAATGCTTTAGTCAAATAGATCTCTATGGCATGTTCGCTAACTGGAATACAATCAATGTCGAGGAAGAGAATCACGTCTACATCTAACTGTTTTTTAATTTGTGCGTCTTTTAGAGTAGCAACTTCACAACCATTCATAGTCCAAATATAGTCCATGAATAAACCATGTTGTATCTCGCCTTTGATAACTAGATGATTTATCTTTTGTGGATTAAACTTCTTAACAACTCTGCGCTGCAGTTCAATTGTTTTTGGATTGATGTTCGGCATAAAGTAAGATGCGATACAGGCTTTCATAATTTTTTTGATTCCTTTACTTGTTGCATATAATTGTTTTGATTTATTAAGTACTCTTGCATTCCTTTAAGCAGTCCAGTTTGATTGCAAAATTGAGTAGTGAATTGTTTGAAAGTATGATACAATTCTTCATCTGACAAAACGTTCAACTGTTTCCTCAATCCTTCTACATAATTTTTTGCAGTCTTTATTGCCTCATTTATTGGAATAAAAGTCTTATCATATAAATCGCTAGAGAGTTCTGGCATTCCAAACTCAGAAAAATATACACCATTGTGATTGATAATTTTAATCAGTGGACCATGCTTGGCTGAGTTAAAGATCTCTATCAATTCGTTTGTTTGACCTAAAGTGCTGTTTTGAGTCAACCAACTAAATGTCTTTGGAAGATTTGGCTTTTTGCTTGTATAGAAAAACAAATCCGAAAAGATGAGCACGCAAACATCAAACGAATAAATTTTGCAAATATTTTCCCAAGTCGCCCCAGTGCTAGATATATCTACTAAAACAGAATTGGGTGGTATATGTTTCTTCAAATACTCAACTGATTCATTTGGTTGCGCAAAAGCCACCTTCCTAGAAAATGGAATATAATATGATGTTTGATAGAACTCACTATAGACTTTGTATAAGTTATAGCAATCGCGACCTAAAAATACTATATTTTTATCAGCAAGTTTTCTGTGCAACATCTCACATGCAAAAAGAAGCCAAGGCAAATTTAATTGGGTAGCAATATCGTTAAATGGATCTTTAGACTTTGATGATGTTTTAATTCTTACTTCGCGAATCAACATGGACATTAGATTTAAATTACTATCGTACAATACTTTTTCGATGCCAGTAAATTGAATTGCATCATAGTAACCTTGCGTTTTGATGTTTCTGCTGTTAGCATTTTCAATATCTGAAACAGCGTTGTCGCCAGTATGAGTGTCGATCACATCCTTAACTTTATCCCAAACAACACCGCTTCTTTTATCAGAGTTAGATTGATAAATGGTAACTTCAACATCTAAACCAGCGCCACGAACTAATTCTAATATGTCGGCTGCTGACATGTACATGTCTGATATTAAAATGTCACCTTCTTTAACTAAATCAATATTTGCCTGAATTGGGAAACAATGTTTCTTTTCTAACTCTACCTCTAACTTGTAATACTTGTGTATATCCCCATGCGTTATCGTACCATTTTGTGCAAGTTCTTCATAAATTTGAAGCAGAGATCTAGACCCATTGTCTGCTTGTTTCCGTTTCTCATAGAAGTCTGGATTATTTGAAATGTTTTGTAAGACTCTGAGGATATGATCGTTTGTAATAAATCGACGAGCAATTAGTGTATCGAAAACATCAAAACTATTTACTCTTTCCATGGAAGTTTACCATTATAAATTTGATTTATTTTTTTGTTGCCTTCTAGAAAGAATTCCTTTTTAACAGAAATTCCAGTGCTACCAACTCTATATCTCACTGTATACTTTTTGCTAGCATCAAACTTTAACTTATTTTGTTCATGCATCAAACACGCAGAGAGTGCGCGATCAACCTCTACAACTCCTGGTTCTCTTGCTTGGCGATACCAAATAGGCGAGATTGAAAGCGCAAGATTTTTGTTTACAAAGAAACAGTTTACATCAACGAAGTAATCATTGAGCACTGACTTCCATTGCCCTAGATTTTCGCAGTTGTCATCGCAAATAACATTGTCTTCATCATCCACGATTTTCCTGAATGAATAAGCCCAGTCTAAATTGTTTTTTTGAACAAGTTTAACTAGACTTTCAACATGATTTTCTTCTAGACTATTATCATCGTCCAACCAGATTAAATAATCGCCATTTGCCAGATATGTACATGCGCCATAGATACGATGACCATTGTATCTGTTTTTGCCTGTTGAGAATGGAAGAATGATTAAATGTTCATTAGTTCCATTGGGGAACGAGCACTGCTTTAATACTTGATCAGCAGCAACCCAATGTTCATTACCATCCAAAACAACGATATGCTCAATATTTTTATATGTTTGTTTTCTTATAGATTCAATGCATTTCGCTAATTGGGGTTTTCCGATGGTAGCAGTAATAACCGAAACTTTCATAAATTAGTCCCAAAGATTTTCATAGTATTTTCCAAACAAACGAAAAGCATTTTTCTTGCGATCGTTGTATGCTTTCATCTTTTCCATATCATAAATCGGCTCGACAAGAGTCACTCTTTCACTAAAGTCTTCACCTTCTTTCTGCACCCATTTGTATTTACCTTTCTTTATACAGAAGTTTGGATCGCGATCTCGAGCAAGTTCACCAAACGCCCAGATCATTTCTTTCATGATCCAATCCCAACGCTTGAAGTGAAACTCGTCTGTATCCCATTCATTCTTCTTTGGCTTGGCATTGGTAGAACGAAGATGCTCAGGCACATCGTCGTCGTCAGTGCATGGCGCACCGTGATTCGTTTTGTATAACTGCTTGAGCATCGGATAGATGATGAGCGCAAGTGTGCGATCCATGGACCAAGTATCCCATGGATCAATTTTTACAGAGACTTTTTGCTCACCCTTCTTCGGATATTTTCCGATAGAGATTTTCATGATTAACTCTTCTTGCGTCTTGCCTTTCGCTTCTTTGACCCAAGTTTAGCACGACCCTTTCCAAAACCTTTTGTCCCAGTTTTTGCTGGCATAAATCACCTTACATATCGTCTTCAGAAGTACCATTAAATCCAAGTTCAAAATCATCAGAAAGATCTTTTTGCCCTTGTACAAATTTTTGATTTTTTACTGTATCAAGCAATGAATATCGCTCGCGATTAAATTGCTCAAAGATTCGAAATAGTTTCTCGAACCTGATATTATATAGTTGCTCAAGACCAATGAGCACATTACCAATCTGGTCTTTTGATAGATTACCCTCAAGGATTTCTTCGCTCAAATCTTTCAGATCACTGGTAATATTCCAGCAAGACATAATCTGCTGTTCATAATCAAATTGATCGTAACTCATATTAACCTCTACGCATTCTAGAAATATCTTTCATCTGCTCTTCGTCAATTACAGGCACTGCGTTGCTCTTATGCATCGTTGCGATACCTTTGACAAGAGTCCCTGTGTACTTTAAACTTTCGCGTTTCTCAGTATATGCAAGATTGGTGTCAAGAGACTTCAACGAACGAGCAGCATCAGCACCAACGCGAGGACTATATCGTAACGCTGGTAATTCCTCAATACCGAGAATTGCCGTACTTCTGTTATACTTTTTCGCAACCACACCCTTTGGCTTTCGTTTCTTCTTAGGCTTGAATCGAGCAGCGCAATAGATCATCATACGTGTATTGGATAGGCTTCGACGTGACGATTATAAAAACGACCAATCTTATTGATCTCTGATAGCATTTCGTGTGGTATAGGCATATCATGAATGCAACTCAAAGCAATCATCTGGTTAGCGAACTCACGCAGTACGCGCAATTCTTCCATTGTGCCAATAGGCATCACTTCGAAATTACCCTCAGACATTATCGTTCTCCGATGAACGCTTCCACCTAAAGTAATCAACGAGGTGCCAGGAAATGTAGTACAGAAGTGCAGTATTAAAAGTCATTAAAGCAATAAGCAAATACAACATTAGACTTTCTCCACAAGTTTAGACAAAGTGTGATCAGCAATCTTCGCACGAATCATTGTAGGAATATCGCTGTACGGATCTTCAAGAAAATAAGAACAACCATCTCTCCAACTATCATACTTAACAAACCGAGCAAAGTCAAGCATATGCTTCGGATTACTGGGATCGAACGTAATTCTTGCTCTTGGTGCAAGAACAGAACGGCGATATTCATTCGTCATTAGTAATGCTCCGCATTGTAATCATTGTCATTAGGTTCTAGCGTTAGATCGTCATATGAGATGATATCAGCGTCATACTCATTATAATCAACATCGCGATTTTCATATGCCGCAAGAATATCGTTGACTTCAGTTAATGACAGACCAGTAATCTTAGCAATTTCTTTTTCCTTAAGACCATCTTCACGATACATGTCAATGACATCAATCTCTAAATTTTTGAAATATCCCATAATATAACCTCACTCACAAAACAAAATGACTAAATAAAGGTGTCGGTCGCGATACTATCAATATCCACCGACTCTAACACTAACAAGGAGTGCCAGCAATGACTATTTATCACAAGCATCATATAATTCCAAAACACATGGGTGGAACCGACGATCCATCCAATCTTGTTGAACTCACAGTAGAAGAACACGCAGCAGCCCACAAAAAACTGTTCGAAGAATATGGGCACTGGCAAGATGAACTTGCTTGGAAAGGACTATCTGGACAGTTATCAAAACTTGATGTCATAAGCGAAATTGCTCGAAAAACTGGATTGATGTCGAAAGGTCGAAAACTCTCTGAAGAGACCAAAAAGAAAATCACCAAAGCAAGAACAGGTCGTAAACATTCTAAAGAGACTCGTCAAAAAATGAGTAAATCTCAAACTGGAAAAAACAATCATTTTTATGGTCGCAAACATTCTGAAGAAACCAAAATAAAAATGCGTGGTCCCAGAGTTTAGAACGGCACTCCTTCAGCCATCGGAATTTTGTTCAACTCATCTTGATACTTGCGATCGCCAATCACCAGAAGAAGATTTCGGGCGAGTTCAAGACGTTCTGCGAAATCGTAACAATCTTTATAGTTAAGTTGAAAATGTGTCTGTGTATTACAAAGAACATGATCAACACCACTCACCAGATTAATTGCTTCACTCAACATTGTCTCAGTGTGTTTTCTCATTATTGCACAAACTCCGCAAAAAGAGCAAGGTAAACCGCCTCGCGAACTGCAGTATCAGACGCTTCGCTGTAGATTTCGATTTTGCTAAGATCGTTCAAAATTTGCTGAACACGATCCCAAGGCATGTTGACTAGGCGAGCCATCTCAACAATTTCATGAACCGCAGCATTGCCACGATCTGTGAACATTTCGTAGTAGGGAGCAGACATTAGAAAGCCTCCTTTTGGAGATAGGTCGCGACGATCCACTTTGCGCGATTCAGAGTTTGTCGCGCATCTTCTTCGAGACCACGCGCAATTTCTTCTTGCGCGTCGCTCATCAGCGACATCGCATACATCGCGGGACCAGAGAAGCGGAAAGAAAGACTTTCCTCAACAGCCTCGCGCATTTGCGCAGTCGTACAGCCAAACATACTGACCTGACGCTTTTCAGCGTCGGTCAACCTCACAACATCATTTACATTTACCATACAATCATTATACCGCGATGAGTCAATATTGTAAAGAGAAAAAACTCTAATAAAATCAATGAGTTGCGTGACCCTGCTGTAATTCAATTTCCGCTATAATCCCGTCTAAAATGAATACGCTGAGTTCGCGTAAAAACTCGCGGAGATTTTCGACTGATTCACCCTCTAAATTAGGGTCGGTCGGGTAATCGTAGCCGTAAAATTCGGCGTCGGTGCGTAAGTTATTGATTTGATTAATGATTTGCGCCTTAACCTGCGCGTCGGTGTTATTAATAGTCATACAGCAATTGTCGTCTTTTTAGGCGAAATTGTAAAGAAAAATAACTCTAATAAAATCAATAACTTACACAGCCCCTGTAAAACCTCCTGCAATCGGTTTGCAGGGGTCCTATTATGGGGCTGAGTTTAGCTCGGGGGGAAGGTCGAAGTACCGTATGCGGACTCCTGCTTCACGAAGCATCTGTTCGGCATGTTCTATCGAGTAGTGCTTACCTGCGCCAACGCCACCAAACTTTCGGTTTGGTCCGATGACTTCCTTGATTCCTGCTTGAATCAATGCGCGTGTGCAATCAGCGCATGGCTTTGGTTCCCAATTTAGATAAGCACGTGAGTTGTTGAGTGAAACACCAACACGAGCAGCATTGAAGATTGCATTGCGTTCTGCATGTTCAACCCAGTGATACTTTTCTGGACGCTTCCAACGATCTTTCCAATCTTCTTCAATGCCACGAGGGAATCCATTAAAACCCGTCGACAAGATGACGTTATCATCATTAACAATCACACACCCCACCTTTGTCGACGGGTCTTTGCTTTTCTGAGCGATCAGAGTAGCCTGTAAGATAAACAATTCATCCCACGATAATTCATCACGAATCATAATATAATTCTCACTGTTTACTTAATGGAAATCTTACGAGGCTTCTGTTCTTCAGGAATGACATTTTCCAATTCAATGGAAAGAATGCCATCAGCAAGGTTGGCATCACGAACCACTACTGTATCAGACAAAACAAACTGACGAGAGAATTTACGACCAGCGATACCCTTTACAAGATATTCGCGAGTGTCTTCGTCTGTCTTTTTGCCTGTAACTTTGAGAGAGTTTTTCTCAGCAGTGATTTCAATCTCATCTTGTTTGTAGCCAGCAACTGCTAATTCCACATTGAATGTGTAATCGCCAGTCTTGACGATGTTCACAGGTGGGAAAGCAGTTTGAGTTGCTGTTAGTAGATGAGCCGCATTGTCTAATGTTGCGAAAGCATTCTCGAAACCAAGTGCTGTTGGTAGAAGGCGATCGAAGTATGCGGATGTGAGTGATGTGATATTAGTCATTTTGTAACTCCTTTAATAAGCAAGTATTGTTGTGGACCCCAAATGGGCATCCAATTCTATTTATACACCAGTTGATCCAAAACCGCCGCTGCGTTCAGAATGTTTTTCAGGTTTATTTTGCGTAATTACAAACTGTATTGGTATGTTGCAAGTAACTTCTGCTTGAGCAATACGATCATTAATTTTAATCGTTTGACCGAGTTGTGAAATGTTTGTTAACAAAACAAATACTTGTTCTTGATAATCTACGTCAACAATGCCTTCAGAATTTGCTAGAACTAACCCTTGCTTGAGCGACAAACCAGATCTAGGATGTAATCTGATGCTATAGTTTTGTAGCGGTTTATTTTGCGATAAGATGTCAGAGAAATTTTCAATAGTTATAAGTTTATCAATCTTAAAGATTAATCCAGTTGGAATTAATAAACGATCTCCTGGATAAATCGAGATCTCTCCTTGCGTATTTACATATTGAGCAATTGGGTTGTTGTGTTTATCATATCCTTTTACTGTTGATTCAGAAGGCTGAAAACATAAATCAAAACAATTAGCCAATGACGTTCCGAATGTCGGTAACTCGAATTCGTCACGAATTTTATAAACATTAAGTGTTATCATATATGTTAGCGATTGTATACGAAGTATTCTGCGTTAGACATTTTATATGGTTTAGGTATACCATTTTCTATTTGAAAAATAAAACATCCACTATTCCATGGATCATCATACCTTCCTGGACCGAACACATCATCAACTGCTTTTCTAATTTCTGCAGCCCATGCATAGTCATGTCCTGAAAGAATACTGTTTGGTTTCATCTTTGGCAACCAAGCATTTATATCACGCTTCACACCTTCATAACTATGATCGCCATCAATAAAAATAAAATCTATAGAAGCGTCTTCGTATGACTTAGAAGCCTCAACTGAATCGTTACGAATGGCATTAATTACGTGAGCAACTGGTTTAGTATTTTCTAAGAATTTATTCATAAGATCCATTCCGAATAAATCTTGATTGTTATCTTGTAGGTATGGTTCGTCCGCCCAAATATCAACACAATCAAATTTAATATTCTTTCCAGAGTTTATGATCTCGACTGCCATGAATGCAGCAGACATTCCTTTCCAAGAACCAACTTCCACAAAATGACTTCCAGAAGGAAACGTTTCTACCATTGCTTTGTATAGAGCAGGATAAGTAAACCAATTCTCGCCCATGTGCGGTTCAAAACAAAAATGTTCCATAAAAATTATGCCTCTTTCTTTTTCTTACCAATAGTATATTTGGAAACCAATTGCCAGTCGTTCTTATCTTTGAACGGAAGAATCTTTATCTGGCTTAATGGCGCAACGTTATCTTTCGTTTTTAACGGATCAACTAATTTAACCAAACCCCATTCAGCCATAAGATTGGCTATGGTATTTCTGCGTTGGAGATCATTCTCTGACATGTTACTTGGCTTGCCATCCAACTCAAAAAGTTCTTTAAAGTGAACAATGTAATATTTTCCCTGTTTATGGAGAATATGACAGGATTGATATAGAACATTGTCTTTTTTGGCGGCAACACCAATGCGAGTAAGAGTTTCTCGCACTTTTAGGAAGTCATCTTGTTTTTCTAATGTAACTTCAACCAATTTCTCGACCATTTCAATCACCCTTATATAATTGTTTTTTTATCTCGGTGATTTGATCGTCAGATAGAATTTTTAATGCTTCTTCGGCTTTCGCGTCGGAGTAGCCATAATATTCCTTAACAGCAATCAAATCACTACTTGAAGCCTTTTTGTGCCACTTTGAATATGGGCGTTTCTGGGCTCTTATTATATTTATAAGAAAGTCATATTTGAGTTTATTGTCAAGGGTTGTATACCGATTCATTTCATTAGCAAATAAAACGGTATCTCTATGGTAAGATAACGCGCGATTAACCATAAATGAAGAGTATGACTTCTCATCTTGTTCGGTAAGAAGCGCATATTCTTTCGTCTGGAGAATGGACGGAATAAGTTCTTTGAAAAGATCAGCCATTAAACTTACACTCCACCATCATCTCAGTTAGACATGCGGTGAGGTTTAGTTCCTGGTCGGCAACAAACGCAGCCTGATACTGATAGCGAGCAAGGATTACTACGGCATTCGGGATCGTAGACTTGTCCATAATGTCATAGAGACTATCATAGATTTTGCGATAAACACGAGCAGGATCGTCACCACCAAAGTCTGCAACCCACTTACGCATCGCGCCAAAATTTTGGTCTTTCAATGCAGTCACAAGATCATTCAAAGAAACATCAGCGATGCTAGTAAGAATACCAGCGTCAATCTTACCACTGACTGAATATCTTTGAAGTTCGTTTAGAACACGGCGATAATCAGGGAAGTGCTTTTTGACAACTTCAGCGAGGACTGCCTTATCGAACGGAACCTTTTCTGTGTTCAAAATTTCTGATGCGCGTTTCATGAACGCCATTGCCATCTTTGGCTTATCTTCTTTACGAAGTTTAAACTCAATGACAGCGCAGCGAGAATGCAGTGGTTCAATGATGCGATTCTTATAATTACAAGTCATGATGAAAGTACAGTTATGAGCAAACTCTTCCATCGCAGCACGCATGGCTGGCTGAGTTGAGTTTGGATTCAGATAATCTGCTTCATCGATAATGATAACTTTCTTACCACCACCAAGAGACATTGAACTTGCGTAGTTCTTGATCTTGACTCGGAAGGTGTCAATACCTGACTCATCCGAACCGTTGATCATCAAATAGTCGCAGCCGATCTCATCACAGAGCGCACGAGCAACTGTAGTCTTACCTGTACCTGGTCCACCGCAGAGCAATAAATGCGGAATCTCTTTCCGATCCACATAGGATTGGAAAGTAGATTTATATTCGTCAGGGAGGATACAGTCAGCGATAGTATGCGGTCGATATTTTTCTACCCACAATGCTTCATTCATAACAAAACCTCATAATAAAGAAGATGGGGTGGGGAAGGTGAACTCCCACAGCGGCAGTCTGGCGGATTGTGCTGTCAACAAGAACAGTTGCACCCCAATAAACTTATTTAGCCACGTTTTCGTAAATAGTTTGAAAATCGCTCTGTTCAGCGACTTCTTCTTCATAATTACGCTTATGATATGTCTTTGCCAGTTTACGACCCAACTTCTTTGGGATCTCGCACTCATCTTGCATCTTCTGAAGGATCTCTTTAATTAGATCACGTTCTGCTTCGACGCGAGTGAGTGAGTTTGAGATTTCTTGAAGGCATCCCAAAACCTTTGCTTTATCAAGTGCCATGATTATGCTTCCTCTGACGCAAACTCAGAACTGGCTGATTCAATAGCAATGTAGTATGTGATAGGGATATTCTTATGTTTAAACATAGCCATACCACGGCGAGATACTGAAACATCATATGACCCATCAATCATCTTAAAATTATCAACCTTCATGACAACTTTAAAGTTAGTATCGCTAGAACCAATCTCAATCTTAGATTGATCCGACGCATCATCTTTGACATCTGTAGCAATAAAATTAATTGAAGCGCCATCGCTCTGAAAGATGAAGTTTGGTGAACCTGATATACCTGCGCTCTTTCTCATCCACTCCAGATCTTCTTGAGAGACTGTAAATGAACAGTCTACGTTTGTCAACGATAGATTTTTTTCAGGCGGGACTGTGATAAGTTTTGGGGAACAATACTTGATATAATCAGATCGCTTTAGATTTTCAGTTGCAATTACAACTCTATCTTCCGTAAAGTCAAGAACTGGACCTTTGTATAGGGAAACCTTTGCCAAAAATTTATTCAAGTCATATATTGCGAACTCTTTTGGAAAGTTCTCTTGAATAGTTACTTCAGCAAAAATAGTCTTCAATCCCGAAATCGTCTTTAAAACATTTCCTTGCTTAAACAGCAAACTTTGGTTTATGCTGGAAAAGTTTTTCAAAATATTAATCGTCTCATCAGAAAGTTTCATAATTTAGAACCTCATTTGCTTCAACATGATTATTATATAACGAATCAACCAGTTTATCAACCCTAATCTCTAATTCATCTAATGCGCAATTATTGTCCATCACAATATCATAGTCACCACCAATCCAAGCCCACTCTGAATAATGAACTTCTGGATATGCGTTGCGCATTACTTCTTGTTTGCAAACTCCCAGATTGCAGTCTCGAGCAAGATCATACCACTCAGGATTAGGACCACGACGAACACGAATAACATGTCCCCCAGAATCTCGTATAGCCTTGATCTCATTCGGAAATCTCACATCTGCAATAACATAGTTGTTCCAAGGTGCATTTTCGCATCGGCGCATTACTGTATGAACCCAGAGGTCAGGGTGAAATACATCACGACCTGCCTCTGTGCCCATAAGTTGCAAAGCCAATCTTGGTGAAAATGGTTTACCAAGTTTCTCAGACCACCATTTATCTTCTTGTTCACGCCATGCTCGCGAGTCTGGAGTGTCGCCTTCGAGCATATTGCGATTCCAACCAAAAATTGTAGCGCATGCATCTTTGACACTGTTTGCGTAACTCTCTTTGAAAAAGTCATGTCGTTCGACCAAGAGATCTGCGACTGTGCCTTTCCCTGCTCCAATAAAGCCAACGAGTCCAACAATCATATAGGATTATAGAGATCCGACGAAGTTTGCAACGGCTGGCATGTCACCAGTAAATGCGTAGGTTCCAACATGATGAGTTCTCATCCATGGGCAGAGCCAAATTTGACCACCGAGACGACGCCACCACTGACAGAACATGTAGTCTTCAGACAAGTAACGATCAGAACCGAAGCCACCGTTTTCCTTGCTGTCAATTACTGTATCAAAGTAGGCATGAATGTATCGTGATCCATCGAAATTTGCTTGACCAACATGGTCTGGCTTATAACGAAGTTGCGGATATGCATCCTTAAACTTATCAAATACTTCGCGCTTAACCATCATGAAACCAGTACCGATCTCAAGAACCTCAATCGGTTCGGCAACAGAAAACTTATCAGTTCCTGGCGCTGGATTAAACACGAAATCGCCAGCAACCTTTTCAAGATCACCTGGTTCAATATCTGGTGACTTTTTAACTGCTTCTTTAACTGCGCCCCACTTAATAGATTTCTTAGGATATGGTCCACCAACAACATCCTTATCTAAAGCCAAGAGAGCAACAACGTCTCTTGGATCAAAATGAATATCAGCATCTAAGAACAACAAGTGAGTAAAACCAGATCGCAGAAATTCATCAACAAGATAGTTACGCGCTCTTGTGATTAAAGACTCATTGAATATAAATGAGAATCGAACTTCTATACCATACTGGGAACAGATTGTCTGTAAATCCAAGCAGGACTTTACATACATACCGTGAGCCATACCACCATACATTGGTGTGGCAATGAACAATTTATTTTTGCGTAGTTCTTCTACTTTAACTTCTAATTTCATATTAACTCCAGATTTAAGAATTCAAGTCACAAACTTATATAGTCAACCAAAAAAATCATCTAGCGTGTTTGCGACGTTTAATTTTTGCTCAAATTTAAAATGACCATTCCAAACAGAATCCACTGTATCGTTTAACGTTTGATCATATTTACCAATCTTGACACCTTCGAGATTGTAAGCCAAATTCAAATATTGTGACGCAATAATTTTGCGATCAAACTGTTTCACAAATTCCCAGTTGTTAGCAACAATCTTACCATAATCGAATGGTTGCATCATTAAGAACTTAGTACAAAGATCACCGAACTGTTTCGGTGTAGCATCCCAAGGAATCATCAAATAGTTTTTGCCTGGCTTGAGTAGACCAATTCCTTTTTCGTTATCAGAGACACCAAGATTACGAGCAATAGGAACTACGCCCATAAGCATCGCATCAATGACCACACGATTGAAATGTTCACCATAAGTCTTTGACCAAGAAGGGTCGAGCAAAAATTTACTATGGCTCAGAATCTCATCACGCTTTTGTTCAGAGACGAAACCAATATATTGCATCCCTTTGTTAAGCGCATTTTGCCAAATAGGTTTACCGATGCGATCTTCAGTTGCTTGCGGATCGCGATCAAGTGTACAATAATACTCTGGCTTACACTTATCCTTTGATGCCATGTAAGCACGCTCAATGCCATCACCAGCGACAATCACTTGACCATGAATATATGGAACTGCTGCTACAAGATCATCAACACGCTTCCAGCGTTTAAATGTTTGAAGCGAGAAGATCGTGTCAGTCTTTTCATCAAACGAAGTGCCTCGCTTCTTAGATATGTCTTGAGGATTAAGAATTAATGCGCGAGGAATCTCCATAGCAGCAGCCTGATTGAACGCGCTAGGATGCACACAAGCAAGACCAGTAATATGCTTACGAAGATGATAAATCCAAGGATAATTCTTCTTAAGATTACCATCGTGAACAATTACAATATGCTTGGCTTTCACATCAGTGAACATACGAAGCCAAGATTGTTTACCTTCAGAATCCTGGCATTTAAATCCGAAGATTGATTGCCAGATAACAATGTCATAAGAGTTGGCGAGATTAACGAACTTGTTCACATCATCATCATTAATGAAAGAGAGATAATCACCTCGCCAACCTTTACCTTGATGAACTGGGATGCCTGTTCCCACTCCAATATCATAACCTTCCTTTTCGTAGTCGTCAGAAAACTTGCCACCAGATTTTGTGCTTCGTAGATATACGAAACCAGTCTCGTGACCAAGATCTTTAAAGCCAGCAATCAATTGTTCAGTGTGCGAAATGATGCCACCGAAGTTATTGAAGTCATGAACAACAGTCAATATTTTCATAAATTATCCAAACAAATCTTCTAAGGTAGATTCTTTATTATACGCCTCTGGGTGGTATTTCGCAACCATTTCTGTGCCACCATTTTTCTCAAGATATTCATACCACTCTTGCTCTTCCCACATTCCTGGACTGATTCCGTTCCAGAGTTTTCGCTGTAGTGGATGTTCTTTGTTTCTTCGACGGCACTCAACATAATTAAATCGATGATCTTCATATTCTTTACTCCCAAGTTCAAGCATCTTTTCGCGGAAGTAGCATACAAGAGAAATGCGCTCTGCCTCCTCATCATGTAAAACGATTGGAGTATTGCCATGAATATACTCATGATTATTCACTAGCAACAAATCACCTGGACGCACATTAACAGCAATCCGAACCTCAGGAAGAATTAAGTATCCACCTGAATAATTGCCATTGTTTGATAGAACCAGAAGATTACTCAATCCATTTGTGAAGTCACCAGCATCGCGATGTGCTGCTGTTCGAAAAGTTTTGTTCACTGTAATTGTTGTAAAAACAGTTCCTGGAACAAGAAATGCTGGATCAACTTTGTCTGCAACATTTCTTTGATTAGACCATCGTACAGGAAGTAATTGTTTAAATCCAAGATCTAGCGATTGAAGAAACGGAAAAGCCATTTGAAACTTTTCGTAATGATTTTGTGTATAAGAAGTAGCACGACCGTAAGGAATCCGAGGGTAACGATCGAACCAACCAGCAATACCCGAGTTGACCACGTTAGCATACGTCGTATCTGAGATGTATGTTTCTTCGACACCAATAGATTCCTCTTTGCGTTCTTTGACGCTCACATTTAAAATTCTATTCAACCAATCTTCAAAATTAAAATTGTTCTCTTTGACTTTCTGCGTCAGCCAAACTAATCCACGACTTGATTCTATGTTACTATATCTAGAGCGCAAGATTTCAACTTCTTGCCTAGCATCAATTGTAACGACTGAGTTTTCTGGTTCTTTCTTAAAGAAATCAAACACGCGCAATTGAAATTCTGAAACCCACTCGCGATTTCCGCACTTCTCACCTTTAGGTCCAGCCGCAAGTCCACGGTTTTGAGTTGGAGTAGCAGCCTCACGCAATCCAGCATAAGCATTATCTTGTTCTTGTTTGCTGAAATAGTTTTTACGAAACTTAAAAGCAATGTTACTCTCGTCTTCAGTTTGTAAATAACAATCTGTATCTTCTTCAATCAATGTATCGTAATGAGATTCATCAAGGAATTGACCAAGCAAATGCTCACAATCAATTTTTGTTTTTGCTACAATAACTTTTGTCATAAGATTTTCCTCCAATATATGTGATTATATATGTGGATTTTTTAATTGTCAACCTCAGTACTTTCCGAAAAGCAAATGAAACTGTGGGGGCATTGCACCCCCACAGAACTTTTTTAGTTTTTGAGAAACGGCAGATTAGCCATTCATCGTGACGCTGATAGCGTTACGGTAGAGGGTCTTGCGAGCACGAGCAATCTGACCCTGGTCGAGATACTTCTCGAACTGGCGCGAAGGATTGCCAAGACGATAAGCGAAAGTCTTGGTGCCATCGCTGAGAGTGACGCGGTTTGTGTAAACCGAGATACCCTCATTGCGAGCGCGATAAGCCAGATCAGCAGCGTTATCAACCTTGAACATCGAGCGAACTTGGCGCGAAGTCACGGTGTTGCCGCGAGCAAGATAAGTAACAAACGAATCAAGAGCATTAGACATAAAATTACCTTCACAAAAACACCCCTTCAATAATATCGCAAAGTTGGGGCTTGCCTTGCGATATACCATTTATTATATACTAACAAATGGCAAAAGTAAACTCTTGGGATTAGAACGGATTTTCATCACCAATCACAACCGCAAGAGTCTTGGCGACGCGATCAATAACCTGCTGCTCAGTCAATCCTGAACCCTGATGCTCTACCATATCCATGGCAGTCAGCACCATTTCTTTTGTATGACCATACTTGGTTACACGAACGGTGAGATTACCAGTGTTCGGATCATTGATCGTTTCTACCTGAACATCATTCTTCGGTGCGACTGGAGCAGTTGCCTCAGCATCAACCTTCGTGTACAGATCCAAGAACGCAGTCTTGGTGTCCGTGTCGAATCGGTTCAAGCACATCTCGATCGCCTTCAAACGATTGTTGAAGATAGAGAATGCCTTGCTGATATGCACAAGACGACGAGTCGAGATAACTTCATCAACCGCACCGTCGTTGAAAGACTTGCGGATGACTTCAGCCCATGTAATCAAACGCTCAATGAACACATCATCATTGATACCAAGTTCAGCAAAATTCTTCTCAAGAATCTTGCGCTCAGTGGCAGCAGGAGGATAATCCTGCTCAACAGTCACAGCGAAACGCTCCAAGAATGCTTCGTTGAGAATGTTAGTGCCGATGAACCGACCATCGTCGCTGCCCTTACCCTTGGTGTTCGCAGTCGCAAGCACCGTGAAACCAGCAGCAGGATGCACAACCTCACCAGTCTTCTTGTCGAAGTATGGCTTGCCCTCAAGAATCGGCTGAAGGCAGAGGATATCCTCGGTGCCAAGGTCACACTCATCGAGCAGAAGCACAGCACCACGACGCATTGCAGTCAGCACTGGACCTTCGCGGCGCACAGTGCTACCATCAATCAACTCATACGAACCAATGAGATCAGACTCATCGGTGCGCTTGGTGATATTGACACGAACCAACTCGCGACCAAGAGCAGCACAAACCTGCTCAATCATCATCGTCTTGCCGTTACCAGAAAGACCAGTGATGTAAATCGGATAGAAGATGCGAGACTTGATGATGTTTCGCAGATCATTGTAGAATCCGAACGGAACATAGGTGCTGTTCTTTTGCGGAACAAAAGATTCAGTCACATTCTGCGCACGACGAGACGCAAGATTCACAACCTGCGCGACGGGAGCCATCGCAACAGCAGAGACAGATTGCTGGGGGGCAGGAACGAAACTCGCATCACCGAAACTCTTCGGCACGATATTGAACGTGTTTCGCGCAACCTTGCGCTCACGAAGAATGAAATATGGAAAATTTTCCACACCGTTCTTCTTATTATCACAGAAGGAATTGAGTTCCTTCAGCGAAATATTTTCCTTATCAAAATGCGAATGGATCTTCTCAAGAAATTCCATCTGCGATACAGGACTACTGTAAAAAGATTTTCTCATTAAAGTATCACTCACTGTTTACATTATAAAATTAGACGCGGACCAGACGAAATTTTTCAGTTTCACCGCCACCGTGGGGGATAAACCGAAGTTCATCACCCTCAATTTCAACCAGGAAAGCACCGTTAGGAGTTTCACTACGATAGACACCAGCGCGTTCAGAAAACTGAAGCAGCGCCACCGTTTCAAGATCACTAGGAAAGTTATTTACCATACAACCATTATCGCCTAAAACCACTCGAATGTAAAGGAGTATTTTCCTTTTATAAATCAATAACTTACGCAGCCCACTTCAAACTCGCCGAGATTTCCTCGGCGAACTGAGTGACAAGAGCACGATTCGACTTCTTGCTGTTTACAGACTTGGAGAACGCATTCGCCATCTTACTCTTGGTCATAGTTGAATCAAGTTGCATTTTATCTTCAACGATCGCACCATTCGCGGACTGAATGTAGAAGTATTGATCATAACCAAGATTTTGAATCGCAAAGAACTTTTCTTCACGAAACTTTTTCTTGAGTTCGCGAGTCTCTTGGACGCTCATATTTTTTTCCATCTCAAGTTCATGACAAAGGCGAGAAACATCAATCTTGTTCGCAAGAAAGAAACCAAGATGTTTGCAACCAGTTACATCACGAACCAATTGCGTGAGAGCAGCCTGTACATTATGATCGACACGAATCTTCTTTTTGGTCTTCTTGTCAATCAAGTATATAACACCCTTGCGGCTGTAGGGTAGAACAAGACCTTCGTTACCTTGGCCATCAGTCAGATAGACGACATTCACAACATCTAATTTGTGATTGGTTTGGAACTTCTTAATCATTTCACGCGATGCGAGGAGAGTCTGCTGGAAGGGAGTACCATGCAAACCAAAACCAGCATCAGCCCAATCGTAGTGAAAAGATCCATGATCGTTATCATCTCGAGTATTAACACTATGATAATAACCACGACAATATTCATTCGCAACAATACAAAGATTGGCGAACGAACGGCGATAATCAACAGAAGACAAAGTCGAACCAATCAGATGTTTGAGATGAAAGTTATGATCATCAACACGACCGATACCATCTTTATTGGTAAATGACTGTGTGAATTTCTCTCGATTGCTAACTTGCGGACCACTCGACTTATACCAGTCATTGCTGAAGCCATACACATCAAACGGAATCTTCGCAAGACGACAGAACGAAACAAGCACAAGGCACTGCTCAATCGTATTGCGGAGAATATCGCACATCGAACCTGACATGTCAACATACATGATCATGCCGTGATTCTTGCCTTTCGGCACAACCGAAATTTTCTTGAACAAGTCATTGCTAAACTTGTAGTTGTGCAGAACATTCATGTTCAACTCACCAGTCTTGGCAGTCTGAACACGCGCATAATCTGCAGCCTTCTTGCGCATCTCAAATTCCTTCAAGATATGCATGACAAACTTTTTGTTGTTCGTGTTAAACTTGCGCACACACTTGGCAGCAACAGCATCGTAAGAAACTTTGTTGCGACCATAAGGACGATCAGGGTCAGCAACTCGCTCACGAATAAAATTCTCAAGATCATCCATCACAACTTTGTTTTGGAGAATGATCTTTGAAAGATTGGCTTCAGGTAACTCAACCATGTAAATTTCGCCAGTCTCATTGATCAGTTCCCGTTCACGCTGACGAAATGTGCGATCGGTTACAGACTCGAGGTCATCGTTTTCCTCTGTCTGCTCATCCTGCTCTCCGCCATGACTATTTTCACTCTGCGAATCATCTTCTGACTCTTCAGAAGAATCAGAGGCATCTGAATCCTCGCTGTCAGAATCATCAGACTGTTCATCCAAGTCAGATTCATCTTTACTTTCTGAGTCTTCATCTTCATCGTTGAAGTCTTGCGATTCAGATTTTTCCTGTTCGCGTTGCTCTTGAATCTCATCACGCAAGTCTTGCATGTTGTTAATCTGCGACTTCTGCTCTTCTTTTTGTTGCTTGCTATATGCAAACACACGACGCGCAATATCAACAACCTGATCCCAAGTCTCGGCTGTATCAATATCAGTCAAGAATTGACGTTCATCATCATTGAACGCAACAGGAATATGCACGCCCATCTTACAACGAATGTTGATACGGTCAATCAGATTGAGTTTGTTGACATCGATGTTCTTGACGCCGAAGAAATCGCGGTCATACAAGTCTTTGTACGCCGCAGTGAAAGACTTGGCGAGCCCAGGAAACTTGCGCTTGACCTGTTTCTCAATACGCGCATCTTCAATGACGTTCAAGAAATCCTTAAACTTGCCAAGACGATTACCGTTCTCGTCGTGAATGGCAGAATGCCATCCCTGTTCTGGAGTATTGAGCGCGTGACCGACTTCGTGACCCATGAGCAAGTCATACAAATGACCGTCCATGTCTTTCCAGACAGGACAGACAAGAGTGCGAGTCTTGAGGTCGAAGTATGCAGTCTGCGTGTTTTGATGCGAGACCGTGATATTTTCTGCTGCCAAGAGTTTGGCTAGAATACTCTTAGAGTTCTGAATATTTACTTTCATACAACCATTATCCTATAATATAGTCTGGAAGTAAAGCGGTAAAAACTCTAATAAAATCAATAACTTACGCAACTATCGTTGCAGAGACTCATTTTGCGCTTATTTTTTGCATCTTCTTCAAATTGGTTTTGACTTTTCTCTTGGCTTTTTCCAATTTAATAGGACTGACCATATCAGTGTATACCTTTCCATCTAAATGGTCAAGTTCATGTTGAACGCAAACAGCAGTCAAGCCATCAAATTCTTTTTCAACAAATTGTCCACCCATTGCTTGAAATTTGACCTTTATATGATTTGCTCGGTTTAATTTCAAGTACAATCCTGGATAACTTAAACATCCTTCAAGATATTCTGATGGTTCTGATGATGTTTCTATTAATTCTGGATTGAACATGACCCATGCTTCATTGCCCATATTGACAACACAAACACGATGAGATAGTCCACATTGATTGGCAGACAATCCCAAACCACCAAATTTACTTAACGCTGCAGACAATGAATATGCATAATACTCAACTTCTTTTGCGCAGCTAGGTTGACTGAAGTCAAAAGGTATTGTTGGCTTGCGTAAAATTGGATCATAAAAATCCACCAACTTTAAATCTTCATATTCAATCAAATCACCATCTACATATTTTACCATTTTAGTCATGTTAATTCACCATCTGCGAGAAGTTCTTTACCTTCCCGAATCGAATTGTATGTTTAAACTTATCAACCATCTGATCAGACTTGTGCGTGATCACGAAGATGTTCGTGCCTTCATTCATCATATTTATCAACTTCATAAATTCTTCTGTGCCATTGATGTCAAGAGAACCATCAAAGACCTCGTCGAAGATAAGAAGATTGGTATTGACACTGTTCTTCAACTTGGCGACCGACCTCCAAGTGAACAAGAGTGCTAGATCAATACGTTTCTTTTCACCCTCTGAGAAGTTTTCATAACTGAAATCATCTCGGTGACGAGACTTGATGGTCTCCTTGAACTCCTCGTCAATATTAAAATTAACAAAGAAGTCCATCGCAGCCAAATACTTATTAACCAGTTTGTTTATGACTGGTACATACTGCTTAATGATTTTTGACTTAATCCCACCATCTTTAAGCAACTGCGCGACAATATCGTAGTTTTGTGTTTGTTCAGATACTTCTTTTCTTTTATCGTTGAACGCTTGTAGTGCGTTTAATAATTGTTTTGATTGTGCCTTGAACTCATCGCTCATGGCTGGTTTACTTTCAATTACATCAATTTCTTCTTGAAGTTTTGCGATATATGAGCGAATTTGTTTGCGATTAGTCGTAATACGAACAAGATCTTGTTCCAGAGTCTTGAGTTCTTTTTGTGTTGCTTTGATGGTATTGATTCGCTGTAGAACGGCATCGCTTTCTTCCTTCAGTTTGTTTAGACCTTCTGCGAGTTCTGTAATTTTACTATTGCACGTGTGGACTTTTTCTTCTTTGTTATTGATAGCCTGATCGCAGGTTGGACAAGTCGAATTTACAGAATAGAACTCGATGTCTTTCTCGAGTTTCTGAATATTCCCTTCGATTTTGGCTTCAAGTTGATTGAGTTTTTGAAACTTCTTTGTGCTTGTTTCTTCATCAGAAATACTGAGAACTATTGCTTCAATCTGACTTTCTTTATCTGTTAACTCTACAGCAAGGTTTTTTAATGTTGTGCTATTTTCTTCAAACTCTTTTTTCTTTGCATCGACAATTTCTTTTGAATTTTTCTTGAGTTCATCTAGATGTTTCTTATGAAGTTCAATTTTGTCTTTGGTATTGTCAATTTGTATTTTAAGTTGTGCTGCTTCGTCTTTCAGCCCATGCAGTTTATTCTTCACGATTACATTCATTGAAGAAAAGATCTGAATATCGAGCAGATCTTCAATGACAGTTCTACGGTCCGCTGCAGACAACTGCATGAACGGAGTGAAGTTTGTTGATCCTAGGATTACAATCTGCGTGAATGATTTGTAGTTCATCTTGAGAATCACTTTCTCAAGATAGTCTTGATAATCTTTTGCTTTCGCGTCTTGATTAAGCAGATCACCATTTACATAAATTTCAAAAACGTTTGGTTTGATTCCGCGAACAACTTTGTAATTGATTTTACCAATCTTAAATTCAATCTCAACAACGCAATCTTTTTCGTTGATTGAGTTTACAAGTTGCGGCTTATTGATATTACGGAATGGTTTACCAAACAGCGAGAATGTGATTGCGTCAAGAAACGTAGACTTGCCAGCGCCATTCTCACCGACAATGAGTGTGGTTGAATGCTCACCAAGATCAATCTCGGTGAACACATTACCAGTAGAAAGAAAGTTCTTGTATCGAACTTTAGAAAAGAATATCACACGGTCTCCATAGACAACGCTTGATTGTAAACATCTCGCAAGACTGTCTTTATTTTATCTGACTCAACAGGTAATGTCAATCCATCAACATACTTGTTTAAAATTGTTATTGTATCTTCTGCTTGGTCTATATCAACTTCAACGTTTTCCGTAATCTCAGAGAAGTCTTCAACAACTGCAACTTCTAGTGGAGCAGCCTTTGTGATTGTATCAATCAAACTGTCAAACAAGAATGAATTGTTTCGTTTTTCTACAACGATCTTTAAAAATTTACCAGTTAAATGCGAATAGTCCGCATTAATAATGTCGTTGTAATACATATGATCATCATTGTATTTAATCTTGAAAAACATCTTTTCTGGATTTGGTATAAATGTGAGTTCTCGAGTTTCAATATCTAAAACATGAAACCCACGCTCATCGTTATAATCAGACCAAGTCATTTCGCCAGGAGTGCCAACGTATACAATACTGCCGCTGTTACTCTTGTGATGAAAATGACCAGAAAGAACAAGATCATACTTGTTTAAAATACTTGGGTCCATACCTTCATGACAGATATTACCACGATCCATCTCAAAGCCAGCAAGTTCAAAGTGACCAAAACAAAGTTGGTTTGCGCTGCGTTTAATGAAGTCTAGAATTTCGAGTTCATTATCTTTACAAATCCAAGGTATGACATCAACTCCCATCCAGTCAGTTGGTTTGTCGTAAAGAATTACATGATCTTTGTAATCTCTCAACAATAGATCAGGTGAGTTGACTTCGAGAGTGTTCTTAAAAAAAATATCGTGGTTGCCAAGTAATACATGGCATTGTATATTATGCTCTACAAGTTTATCAAAAAAGTAACGGCGGCAAAGAGCAAGAGACTGAAAAGAGATATACTTGCGACGATCAAATATGTCACCCAACTGAAAGATGGTGGTAATTCCATTTTGCACCAAATAGGGAAAAAATGTTTTTGTATAGAACTCACGATAATGATTATGAAAGGCAATGCTATCGCCTCTCATACCAAAGTGAGCATCACCTAGGATTGCTATCTTCATCTACAAACTTCTCCAATCCTTCTCGTTTTGCTTTCTTCTGTTTCCGAGCATTTTCGTAGTTGACGATAAATTCTGAAATGTTTTCGTATAACTCAAACTGTCTAAAAGTTCCATCCTCATTTTCGTTGAGTTCGTACTCGTCGAGGATTCCAGCAGTTTCTGTAGACTTGTACTTAACATATAATTGTTTCTTTTCTTTTTGAATACGTCGTAAGAATGCATAATATACTATTTGAGTAAAATAAGCAAACGGATTGCTAGATTTTGCTGGATCAAAATTGTCAACATACATCACACAATTTTCAATTGCATCAGCAATCATTTCATCTCTAAACGTATATGATAAAAAATTTGGTTTATGTGAAAGATTCTCAGCGATCTTCATAAAACACTCAGCAACATAGCGAGGAATCTGTGGCTTAGGTTGACCGAGCCTTTTTGCCTTGCGAATGGATGTTCTATACTTGATCATTTCCTTAAGGAAATCTTTGTTATTGATGTAATGATTTTTTGCCATATTAATTGATCGTTTTGTAGTGGATGAATTTGGTAATTGTGAATCGATTATTCGCAATATCGTTATCTTTTTTGGTAATTTTAGAAACTTTATGAAATATCCCAGAAGGGAAAATTATTGTTTGATTATTATTTAAATCGATTTCGTAATTGTAATCTGGAAAACATAAAATTCCACCCGTATATTTTTTTGGTTCTTTATAAAATAAAGTTACTGATGTAAATAATGCAATATCATCATGGGTATCATAAAAGTCTCCATTTCCATAACTTTGTAGTAAAGTATAATCTGCATTTGTTTTTTTTAGATAGTATTTAAAAAGGCAACCAGCATCATTAGCAGCAGAATATACGTCAGAACAAAACAATCTATCAAAAAATGTTAAGATTTTAGATAAATTTCTTTGTTTATATACTGAGTCTATAAAAATACCTGATCCTCGCTTTATAGGTTTTTCTCCTACAGCAGCAGATTTTGTTTCTTTAGGATCAACTAAACTGGGGGTAAGCGATAAAATTTCTTCAAAAACTTGTTTGAAGGAATTTTCATCAAAGAAATCGTCTATGATGATGTGATCGAATGGTTTTGTGTGACCATGAGGCGTCATAATTTATTTTTTAATGAATTGGTTTATCTTTTTTTGCCATTGCTTCTAAGATTGATACTACATTTTGCTGCGTTTCTTCATCGATATCGTCAAATTTATTTTCTTGCGTTTTTTTCTTTTTTGGTTTGTTTAAATTATGCGTATTGTTGTAGAAAAAATCACTGACGTATTCATATTGCTCATAAAATTCTTTGCGAACTGGAGTTGCAAACAAAACATCAGCCATAGGAATCTCTATTTCTCTGAGTTCAATAACCGATTGAGGAAGGTATTCTTGCATAGCAAGGATTTGTCTGCCTTCTTCAAAATATGTTTCAATTTCAATTCTTAGAGGTGTTTCTATGACAATGCATTCATCTTTATATGAGACATATCCAATTAAATCGTCTGGAATATTTTTAAGGCGAACAAATTTAAGTTCACCTCTATTATATGCAATAATATCTTCAGACATCAGTTTATCCTTACATTATTCGTTGTAAAAGGAAATTTTTCTTCACTGTAGATCTTCACTCGTTCCTCATAGTGCTTCAGTGTGAAGTTTGTATAAGGACCATAACGTAGATCATCAGCGATATCATAAAGTGTTGCTGCATCTTTATTTTCACCCAAACGCAGCACACGCCCAATTGATTGCAGAGAACGAATCTTACTTTTTGTTGGAGAAGAGAATACAATATTATGTAGGTTACGGATATTAACTCCAGTAGAGAATGTACCATAACTTGCCACAATAATCGCGTCGTTTTCTTGCTCGGTAATATGTCTTACTGCTTCGCGATCTTCTGCTTCAACCCCACCATGAATAAAAAACACTTTACGATTGTTGGTTTTATCTTTAATTAGTTCGTATAGTATTTTACCGTGTTTCTCTACATAAGTAAATAAAATTAGACTATTTCCTTTAAGATTAACCGCAAGATCACAAATAAAATTATTTCGACCTTCATGTTGAGTCAAAAAATTCATCTCTTCTGGGTATGTAAATCCTTTGATTGCTTTACAAACTGACTCTGGATATTTTAATACAATACATTTAATGCTAAAATTTGCAAGTTGTTTACGTTCGATGAGTTCTTTTGTAGAGATAACTTTGAACGCTGGACCGAACAAACCTTCAAGAACAAGTTTGTTCACCTTTGAATCGTCTAACGTTCCTGTAGTGCCTACGCGAACGTCGCAGTTAATGAGTTTAGTCATGATAGCAGTGAGTGACTTGGCTTTAAATGTGTGAGCCTCGTCGCCAATTACGAAATCAAACTGCGCAAAGTATTTCTTCGGCATTTCATATATTGACTGCCAAGTAGAAATGATAAGATCACTATCTGGTATTTTACTTTCGCCGCCAAAAATTTTTTGACAATGTTTATCTACATCCCAACCATTATTGCTGGAGTAGTTCTTAAAGTCTGAATGCATCTGAGTTACAAGATTGATTGTAGGCACAATCAACAACCCACGTTTCTTGCCACTGTTTAACAGATGGCGAATCATCATGTAGATTATAAGCGACTTGCCACTCGCGGTCGGTGAAATGAGTACAGTTCTTTTTTTTGTAAGTCCGACGCTAGACGCAAGATACTGATAATCTCTGGGTTCCATGGGAAGCGAGAGAGCAGACGCAAGATTCTTCGTGTCGATCGGAAAGACTTCCTTGTCTTCATCTATAACCTCAAAAGTGTAGTTGTTGTTTTTGCAGAACGTCTTTATATAGCCAACAAGACCAGCATAAATTTGTTTTGTCTTTAGATTTAATAATCTTATTTTTCCATCCCAATGTCGACTTTTAAATGCAGGGCTGAACTGATAACCAGGAGTTGAGAATGTAAAAAACTCGGACATCTCCTGGAGTATACCATCTTCGGCATGAACTTGCGCATAGATATTGTTTGTTCGTTCAACTTTCACATCACACATCAACGAGAACCCTGAATAAATCGTTCCCAATCCATGTAGGCTTTTAATTGATACGTCCTAGAATTGAGTTCTTTCATAACGTTTTCGCAAAACTTTGCGGTTTCTTCGTGATATGATTTTTTTCTTTTAAGTTTATTGAGATCATCATCTCCATCTAGATAAACTTGTATATCTGATTTGAGTGTAAACCTAAACGGTTCCCAACCAAGTTTATCCAATTCTTCTTGGTCAAGTTTTCCGTTATAGTACATCCATTTAAGTTTTTTCATGCGGTCATATTCTATTGCTGCTTTCTTTGCAGATAGATTGTGTAATGACAAAAATTTGTTATACTTATTGTGCAGCAAAGGAATACGAATGATCTCTTTACCAGGCTCAGTCGCATCAACGTCTGAGTCTCTTTCCCATTGTTCAATAATTGTTTCAAGAGGTGGTGTTTCGATTGCCATAAACAAATAAGATAGTTAATCGAGCGATTAATATACTATATGTTGCATCATAAAGCAAATTAATACAATAGGTTGACTATGGACTAATGCCTCTATATAATAGACTATGTCGAGCGTTAAGCGACACCAGTTTCTTTAAGTCTCTCATAGTTATAGTATGAGAATCTGAATGTAGCGTCGGCAGTTATAATGTTTTCTGCGCTGTCGCTTGCCGAAAATAAGAGAGATCCTACTGTGGTAGGAAATACGTCAACCAATTTTATTCTGAAGTTTGGATTGTTTTTGCTAGAATAAATTGTTAATGTTGCGTCAGTATAGACTGCAGGCTTTGTGCTTATTGCTCTTATGTTTGTAGTTGGTTGAGATCTTTTTAGATTTACATATTCTTCAAAATTAGTTGGGAATGTTGCGCCTCTAATCCAATCATGTATCTCGGTCCAAGCACGAAGATCTTCGTCAACTAAGAACGTAAGATTAAATGTATCATACACTGCCTTTTCTCCTGGTAGATATAGATCTACGAATGGAGTTGGCATTGGTATTTCTGTTAATGAAATTCCTGGTAGATTTGCACTATTGCAAAAGTAAGTTATTCCTGGCAGTCTAGCAAACGTGACACGAAATTTTGTACTTTGCAATAAATCTATATTTGATGGATTTCGGTTTAGTGCCGTCATTTAAATTCCGCACGTTGATCTGTTCTTAATTTATTTAGTATAAAAAAAGGGGGGACATTTCTGTCCCCCCTCTAGTTCAATTTGCTTTATTATTATTTAATTTAGCAAATTATTACTGAGCAATACCTAACAATGCAAACTTGCGGTAGTAGACATTTGTATCTGTCGTTAGCGCACCTGCTAGTGAAGTATTTGTACCACCTGCGAATGGATTTGAGACCATGCCGTAGCGAGTCTTGAATCCAACCTTTGGCTGGTAGTTGTCAGGGTCGATAGCACGAACCATTTGTAGTGGGACGTATGGGCAGTAGAACAAGCCAGCGTCATATGGTGATGAGCCCTTGTATCCAACCACAACATAGTCTGATCCAGCAACAGAGTATGGATCAACATAGACCTTCAAGCGTCCGAATAGCGTACCTGCGAAGGTATTGCCTGTATCGTCAACTGCTAGGTTTGTGTTGTTTGATAGTGCTGAGTTGTAGTCAAGAAGACCAGTCATTGCTAGAGCAGATGCAACATCGGTTGAAACGATGAGGAGGTTGCCCTTGCCGCGACGTGTGTCCTTGGCAATCTTATTGCTTGCGCGTTCGATTGCGAACAACATGCTCTTGTACTTCTCAACCTGCCAGCGACCTGAAGTACCGATACCAGCAGCAACGTTTGTTGCGTCTGTGCGGTTTAGGTCGAAGATAGCAGAAGATACGCCTACGATACCAACATTTGCTGTTGCGTAGACTGTACGGATAACTTCGCGGTTGATTTCAGCAAGAATTTCAGTTGACAAAATATTTGTCAATTCTGTTTCTGCGTCGAGACCGTGAATTGCCTTGAGGTCTTGTGCAAGTTCCATTGTGTAGGATGCTTGTAGACCGCGTGTCTTAGCAGTGACAGATACGCGCTCGATTGAGAACGCCATATTTGCCATGTTAAGTGTTTCAGCAGTTGCTGTGGCTAGACCTGTACCAGTGTTTGCCATTGACATTGCTGCAACGTTTTGGCTTAGTGATACGATTGCGTTTGCAACTGTACCGTTTCCGTTTGTTCCTGCGAACACGGTGTTTGCTTCGTTGTAGAATGCTTCGTCGCCGTTTTGTGCTGCATAACGTGAGCGCATTGCGAAGATAAGTCCTGTTGGACCTGTCATTGGCTGCACGCCACAAACGTCATAAGCCATTAGGTTTGGAAGAGCACGACGTACCAATCCGATTAGGATTGGGTCGAAGCCTTGTAGGTTGCCTGATGATGGTGATGTTGGAGCAACGTTTACTGGTGTTGCTTCGAACAAGCGACCAAAATTAGCAGCCTCTTCTTGTAGAGCACGTTCTTGGTTCTCGAGAACTAGGGCAGTAACAGCGCGCTTGTATGGGTCGCTGATCTTTGGGAGTTCTGGGTGATCAAGAACTGGAGCCCACTTCTTTGCATGTGTTTCGTTAAGATACATGATAGATTTCTCCGTTCTAAGTTAAATTATCACTTTGGTAGTGACTTTGAAATTGCCTTAACATAATGTGACATAATACCAGTTGCTTCTACTTCTGGTGTTTCTTCAGAAACCGTCGTTTCTTGTACAGCCGTAACCTCACTTTTCACTTTTGTGGCTGGGAAGTAGTTCTCGCGAATTACTGCGAGCTTATTATTAAACTCACCCTCTGTGGTGAACTCCACGCCCTCTGCGAGCGATTTCATTTTGCCGACTTGTACTTCGGTTAAACCTTCACAAATCTTGCGAATTGACTCATTCTTCTTGGCTTCATTGAGTTCTTTTGATAGAGTAACCATCTGCTCTTCGCGAGCAGCAGCTGCTTCTTCTAACTCAACAACCTTTTCAGCAAGTGATTCAGCAACTTCGAGCTTCTCTTCTGGAAGATCAATGTAGTGTTCTGCGAAGAGATTCTTAAGACCATTGATAAAGTCTTCAGTTAACTCTGAGCGTAATCCTGATTCAATTGCTACTGCGTTATTTTCCATCCATTGCTCAACAACATAGTTGAGATACTCATCAACTTGCGCAGCTAGTTCGCCCTTGATTTCTTCAACGGCTTCTGCTAGAACAGCGTCATTTTCGCTGATAACATCTTCAACAATCTTTTCTACGCGAGACTGAACGGCTGCTTCGAAAATTGTTGTTGCTTTTGTGCGGAATTCTTCTGATAGGGATTCGCCATTGAAGAGAGCATCGACATCTTCTGCCATTGAGCCTTTGTGCTTGGCAACCATGTCCATCTTCATCTTCTTTTTGGCTTCTGCTAGATCTTCTTCAGAAATCTCTTCAACATCTTCCGCTACAACTTCAGCTGACTCATCAGCTTCTGTTTCTTCCATAGCGTGTGTTTTAGCAGATTTTGCGTCGCCCTTTGCGGCTGGCACTGCTGCTTGCGTTACGCTTGCTGCAGCTTTCTTGCCGACGTCGCCGCCAGCTGGATCTGTTTCTGTTGCGCCACCGAGATCTTCCTCTTCGGCTGATAATTTTGCGACTGGTTCCTTACCTGCGGATGCAAGTGATGCTTTTAGGATTTCAGCAGCAGATTCTGATAATGTCTTACTCATTTGTTTTAACTCCTGAAGAAGTAATATTATTTATAAAATTTAAAGTTTTGACACGAAGTTCGAGAATATCTTCAATGCAACTTCATCTAATTGCTTTTGTTTAGCATTTTTAATTTGTTCGTAATAACGGTTAATGTCAATTTCTTTGACCTTACCATTATCCCAAACCCACTCTTTACCTTCCATAATGCCTTGAACAAAAGCGCCTGGTGCGGACGGATCCGCTACGATATCTGCCGCTGTGGCTAGATAATAATCGTCTTGTACCACATTGACACCATTCACCTCTTTAAGTGAACCCATGCCACGTGATGACACACCAAGAGTTGCGCCGCCTTCCATAAGGGATTTGGCAATTTTACCCATTGGTGTTTCAAGAATTTTAGCCTTACCAATCCATTGATTACCTTCTTGTTTCAATGAAGTGATGAGGTGTGAAACGCGATCTAGATTGATTGATGGGGAGTCTGGATGACCCAACTCACCGAATGCGCGATTCTTAGAAACGTATTCTTCGTTGTAACGATCTACTTCTTTTGAAAGAGTATCGGTTTTATACATACGACCATTGCGGTTTTTAGTTTCAGCAACTAAAAAAGGTCCTTGAATGAAGAGTGTTTTTACGCCGTTCTTTTCTTCGGTGACCAACTTTACTTCTTCAATTGTTTCTGTAATGAGTTTCATTTATTTTAACCCCAATGATTTGCGTTTTCTAAGTGAACGTTTTCTCTTTATAAGAGCACGCGCTGCTTTAGCCTTACGTTTAATTTTTGCCTTACGTTGAGAAATTTTTCTTTTTAATCTTTCTGAAGAAGACATCCTCGTCAATTTTCCACCGCGAACTGTATAACCTTTTACTGCTGAAACAACTTTACGACGTTGTACTTTTCCACCACGAACACGTGCGCGAACAAGTTTTTTACGTCCCATTTTTTGGACATTTGCTTCAGCAATAATTTGCTTTACAACTTCTAATACTGTACTCATTTGTTTATCGTAAAATTAACTTTACTTAATGCAAAATGTGCTGCTTTCTCAAACCCCTTTGGAGTTGTGAGCATATCGGCAAACTTCTTTTTATTTTCATCATTTAATGCGCCATGAACCAAATGAATGGCTTTTGCTGCACCATGACTGACTTTAAGTTTTGAACCGTCAGCAAATTTAAAATGTTTTGCATTTGATGTTACATTGTCTTGTTGCGCAAACGCAGCAACTTGATCAATATTTTCCATTACAGTTTCTTCAGAAACTCCAACCAAATTTTGTTCTGGACCAGTTGAAGAATATGGCATAGAAACAGATAAGTTTAATTTTTCGTTGACGTATAACGCAACCCTTTTTCCATCTGGGAATATACGAACACCCTTACGTTTTAGTACCAAAACCATAGGAGGATCTTGAAATGTCGCTTCTGTAATGTAGTCGTCGCGAGAAATTTCATAACCACTCATTATGTTTCTACGAACTGCTGCTACAGATTGCTGAGAACCAAGAGCTGCGGTAGATGTAGATTTATAATATCGATCTAGTACATCGCGCTGATTTTTAGGTAATTTAGCAACATCACCAACTTTTGCGTGTCTAGCCATTGCAATTTTAAGCGCAGGAAGTTCACTGGTCTTCATTAAGCCAGCTCTAATTAATTGAGCAATACGTTGCGTATTGGTTCTATTCTGTTTCTGTAGATTCTGCTGCTGCTGGCTCAAGCTGGAGTTCTGTGTCTCCATTTGCTCCATCAACTTCGCTCGTAGTGTCTGTAATTTCATTTGAGTTTTCTGTACCTAATAGGTTAGATGCAATCTCTACTTTTTTAATTTCTAATGCATCAGTGACTTTAGCAGCCATAGCATTATTAAATGCTGTTGATAGTGCTTCTTTATCTCCAGCAATTGCTAAATCAATTAATTCTAACGTACTCATATTGTCTCCAATTATTTAGTAATACTCATAGCAAATTGTTGATTGATGTCATTGGGAGCAGGTGTCGTTCCTACGTTTGTATTAGAACTAACATCAACGCTTTGAGTTGGCTCTGATTCTAATTCTGCAGCCAATTCAGTTTCAATCATCTCAACTTCTTCTTCGTTCATGTTTAAAACTTTTTTCTTTATCCATGCCTTAGAGAAGTATGTGCCGACATAAGGATCAATTAATTGCATAAGTTGCAATCTTGCTGTTAATAGTTCTGTATCTTTTAACTCAGCAAAATTATTATCTTTGAGGAAGTCGTAGTGAATTTTCTGTTTGAGTTCATTCCACTCATCGACTGAACATATGCCTTTAAGTGCTAATTGACGCTCCATCAATTCATCAAATATTGATGTAAACTTAGAACGTAGACGTTCAATAAATTTCATAAACTTTAATTCATCGCGTGTAATTTCTGTTGATCTGCCTAGAGTAAATCCAGTTTGAGATTCTAAACGAGAAATGGGAACGTTTAATGATTTGTATAGTTTTTGCTCAAAATATTTTACGTCAGCAAGTTCACCAAGATTTTCGCCAGCTGGAAGCGTTGTAATTTCTGTTGACTTGCCTTCACCGCGACGTGGAATCCAAAAGTCTTCCATCATCGACATAAATTTACGATCGTCTTTGATCTCACCAGTAGACGAATCGTATACAACTTTATTTCTAAATTTCGTCATAATATCGCGAAGATATTGTTCTGATTTAATCTTCGGCATATTACCGACATCGATGTAGAACACACGACGTTCTGGTGCACGAGAAATGCGGTAAATTACAATCGCGTCTTCAACCATACGCAATTGATTTAGTGGTTTAATTGCTTTGTGTAGATAACCCAATACCATCTGACGTTTTGGGTCCATCAAACCTGAGTTCACATTTACAACTGCATCGGCAGCAATTTTTACTCCTGCGTCAGTTGGAGAAGAGATAAATGTTTGACCTATGTTAGAGGCTTTATCATTGTAAACATAAAATTCTCTGGCGCCTGTAACAACTTCAATACCTGTTCTTGGATCTTTCTTTTTGTCTAAGACTCGAATTTTTTTTACTTTTCTAGGATCTAGATAAACTAAATCTCTTATTCCAAGTTTAGGTTGCTTTTCGTCAATTAGAACCTGGTAATATAATCTACCATCAATATACCATTGACGAAATAAATCACTGCCGCTGTTAGAGAAATCTAGTAAGCGCAAAACTTCATCAAATTCTGCGCGAATCATATCTTTAATGTTATCAGGTTGATCTAGATCGTCTAGGATAATTGTAACAGACTTACCCTTCTCGTCATGAATTACTGACTCATTTACGATATCGTCAATAGCAGACTCGAGTTCTGGCTGCATTGACATTTCTCGGTATCTTGTAATAAGATCGTTTTCGGTTTTAAAACTAGACTCAAGATCTAGATAAGTTCCAAAATAACCACCAGATGTGACTGTAACTGCACCGTCGTCAGTATTAGGTGCAGTTACAGCTGGTTGTAATTGTTCTGTGGGTTTTTCACGAACAATTTGAAACCCGAATAGGTTAATCCCTGCCATAAGTTAACTCCATGATAAAATATCGACCGAGGCGATTAAATAACACTTTCGGCAGCTGCTTCCCACCATTGATATGCAAAAGTCACTGAGTATTCTTCGATAGCGTCATTATTGCCCCAATCTAAGTCGATTGGCGCGAGGTCATTTGGGAATAAACCAACAAATTTGTAAGATTTAATAACCTTACCTGTTTTGCCGTAGTGTTTGACGTAAGCATCAGTTCCATAAGAAACTGGAGTTGCAGCAGCAGCTGATCTTGTATTAAATCTGTGAGAATTAATACCATTCATCCAACGCTCGAAGGCATTACGAACAATAAAATCTTCATCATTTAGGATCGTTACTGTCCAATCCGTAAATGTACGATTACCAGCAAATTTTACTTCGCGACCGAAGTATTGTACTGGAACCACACCTACTGTAGACCCTGGGATCTGCGCAGTTTTACAAACGAAACGTAACTTTCTTGCTGCGTTTCCTGGTAGAGCAAAAAACGGAAAGTTCATTTCGACTTCAAAAAGATTGGCGCGAGCACCATCAAACTGCATTTGAGAACGAAATTCAGATACATTAAAAGCCATTGTATTCTCCTGACTTTATCCTATTCTATTTATTAGAAGCGTCCAACGATCTCGTCGAATGCTACGCCACTGCGAACAGCGACAAAATTCAACTGGATGAAGTTTACGCTTCTTGCTGGTTTGATGTAGATATCGCCTATAAATTCGTTGCGATCAATTACTGCTGCCGTATTGTTTGTTTCGTCACAAACAACGCGATAGTCATAAATGCCACGACGACCTTGAACTTCTCTCAAGAATGGCTCAACGAGCGCAACGAATTGTGCTCTCGTAAACTCATCATTAAACTCAAAGAGGCTTGATCTTGCGGCTGCAGAGATTGCTTTTTCGAGAGTAATGAAGAGGCGACGAACGTTGATACGATCAAATGCGCTTGGGCGATTTTGTAGCGTCTTATCTCCAAAGAGAACAGTGCCTTCTCCTGGGAATGAAACAACTGGGTTTACACCTGCTTTGTATAGCGTATCGCGTTCTGCTTGGGTTGGGTTTAGAGCCAACTTGACAAGGTTGCGAATTTGACCACGATTTAAACCAGCTGGTGAGAACCATGGATCGCGTTGTAGGTCTGTACGAACACAAAGACCAGCAATATCAGCATTGAGTGGGATCCAACGATATACGTCGTTGTACTTGTCGTACTGATACTTCCAACCAGAGTCCATTACACCATACGATGTATCCGTTAGCGCATTACGGTAGTTAACAACTGCTGTTGCAGAGGCTTGTGCTCCAACTACGTTTGCTTGAGCTGGTGATACGAACGCCACGCAGTCTTTACGAGCTGCAGCAACTGAGAGATATTGGTTTGCAACAGTTTCAGCATTGATCGCAGAATTTGAAGATACTCCGCAATCTCCAGCAAACAACAATGATATATCTACCTTTTCTTTATTGGCAAGTAGATCGATAGCATTAACAATATTTGCTTGAGTTACAGAACCATCTGCTCCATTGGCGAGTGAATAGTTTGCAACTGGTGGTTGGTGAAACTTATCACCAGAGGCATTAACAGTTGCAACTGTTTGACCCCATGCGTTTGTTGTATTTGAACCAACGCCATGACCTAGCCAATGAACCCATTGTGAATTTCTGTATAGAACTTCTTTATAATAGAGGGAAGATCCATCGTCACCGCGAGCATCGCTGGCTTTTGATAAGTTTGCCCAACGCTCTAGAATTGTATTGGCTGTACCGCTAATTGCACCATCTTCATCAACAATTACTAGGTGCAATTCATCCTTAAGATTTGCGTTTCCAGTTGTTGTTGCGGCATAGTTAGATGTGTTTGGTGCGCGATCAAAGTATGAGGCATATGCCCAGCTTGAGAATGACGATCCATTAGCACACACAGAAACTTTAAGAGAATTACCAATAGATCCTGGGAAACGTGCGCTAAATTGAACTAACGTGTTCGCGCCAGTGTATTGGTTATTAAAGTAATCTTCGTCGTTAGCAATCGTAACGAAGTGGCTTGTGTTGGAAACCGCATTATTTGAGCAGTTAGCGCCAGCTGTTGAATTAATTGCGCGTATCACACGAAGATCATTTCCGTATGCTAAGAAATTTGCTGCGGAAATAAATGTGGTTGCTGTGTTTAGATCTGGCTCAAAAAACTGTTGAACCAAATCTGATTCGCTAGAAACTTGAAGTATGGTGTTTGCTGGACCCCAACGAAAAACTCCAACCGTTGCGCCAGTTGATGTTCCAACTGATGGAACAGCTGTTGTTTGATCAATTTCAGAAGTATTCACTCCTGGGGAAACTAAAAATGCCATGGTTTTACTCCTGTCTGGGAGAAATAGAAATTCTACGGTTTATTTAGTAAATTGGTTATTTTAACGATCGACAACTTTCCAAACAGACCCACCAGACACAAAATCATAGTCTCGATTGTCAACTTCAACATGCCCAGCCAGCGGCATGGGTAATGAATCTTCTTCTATTTGTCTCATTTGATCTTCATATAATCGTTCTTTTAGATTCGTATTGGTTAAATCCGCGAAAAATGATTGGTTGGTAATCCAAGAAAAGAGCACAAGGCACATAACCAAATCGTCATGACTACCTTCTTCAGCCTCAAAACTTGAACCCCTGGCAATAAACGTCGATAACTCAGCGATTGTATCAAAATCTTGTACTATAAGTTTTTCTTGCTCAATTAGACTCTTTAATATTGAACATCCCAATCTCTTAACGGATTTAGTAGTTCGAATCCCACGGTTAGACTTTGTCCCATAACCCCATGTTAGTGCGATTTTATTCTTTAATTCAACTGTTGACAGTATGTTTTCATACTCATAATCCTCAAATAATGTATCAACCACCTGTTGCCCATTATCGTTAATTTCTACAAGTGCGTATGCTTGATTATAGTAGTCTCCAATCTTTTTAATAATTGATGGATAAATTAATGGGCTTATATTATTATCTTTGTAAGTCGCTACAACTTTATATGGAAGAGAACAATCGATTACCAAACATGCTGAGTAATCTAATCCCTTGCCTCGAGAAGTATCAGCGACTATAACGTAACTGTGTTCTTTTTTAGGCTGTTCATAAATTTTAATTCCATTATCAGATGTATGTAATGGTTTAACGAAGGCTAGAGATTTGAGGGCAGCAGCCGACAAAAGAGTTCCAGCCGAGCCCATAAACTCGCATTCCATTTCTTGAAGAAACTTTTCTTCACCAAGAACTCGCCGCTGTTCGTCTGCCCATTTCTGATCTCGACCTGGAACCTGTCGCCAGTTGGCTTCGATATACTTAAATCCATTCAATCCTTCAACTGCTTCGGTCCACATACGATAATAGTGATTCATTCCGTTTGGTGTAGACGAAATTAAAATTTTAGACTGCGTACCAGAAGAAATTGTAGGATAAACAGAGGTAAAGAATTCGTCTGCAATGTTACTTGGAACGAATGCAAACTCGTCAAGATACAACAATGAGATAGAGTAACCACGAATCGCAGAGGATGCAGTGGAGGATGCTAACACTCGACAGTTGTTTTCTAACTCAATGTCACCTTTGTTCCATACACGAACGCCCTGTTGAAGCCAAAGAGGTAATGACTCATATGCAATTTTGATCCTATTCAGGATCTCACGAGCCGTTGGTGCTTTATTGGCAAGGATCGCGACAAACTTATCTTCGTTGAATAGAATATACCAGAGAATATATCCAACAACCATGGTTGTTTTACCAACCTGCCGACCTGCCTTTACAATTACACGGCGATTGTCGTTGATGTCTGTAATTGCTTGTCGCTGAAATGGATATAAAGAAATCTGAACAAAACCTTTATCAAGTGTGATGATCTTGACATAGTTTTCAATAAAATAAATTGGATCTTGCGCGCAGCGAACAAATTCACGGACTTGATCTTCCGTGAGCTGCATTGGCATATTGATGCGTTTTAATTTGGGATTGCCCAAATAATTTTTAATTCTATTCGGCAGATTCATTCTTGAGTTTCTTTAATAAATCTGCAGTTGAACCAACGAACACTGCTTTGTCTACGTTGATATTTGTTGGAGCAACTTCTTTTGGTTTTAAATCTAACTGCTGCTTCTGAAGAATCATAAGTTTCTCTGTTACATCAGAGAGATTCTTAATCATATTTGCAGCGACTTCATATGCTCTTGGATGTTGTGATTCTTTTGCAACTTCTAGAATCCCATCCAGTGCTTCATTGCCTTTCTCAATTAGATTATAATAGTTTGCGCGTGAATAGTTTGCGTCTGGATTTTCGCTATCTGATTGATGTATTGTTATTGGGTTTTTATTATCAACCGCAGGAACATAATCAGTGTCTAGAATATTTGCTAGGTTTTTATCTACATTACTCATGTTATATTTGGATAATATGTAATACTCTCATCAAACCCAAATGCGTTATTCGGACTAGCGTTGTTAGGATTTGGTGTTACTTGTAAATTCATTATCTTATTATCTGTATCCGCAAAAGAGGATATTGTGTATGAAGCATTAGAAACTGCGCCAGTTAATTTAGTGTTAGTTTTAAGAGCGCCAGCTATATCCGTTACAAATAATTGTTTAGATGTGTTACTCCAATTACCAACAAATCCACTAGCATTTGCTGTTGAACGCTTAGTTCCAACGAAAACAAGTTCACCAATTTTGTATTCACCTGATCCAGAACCTAAAGTTATTATCTGCTCTTTCTTTTGTAGCGAAGTGCTATCAAAAGTATTCGCAATAGCCTTACGAATAATCTTAATATCATCATTAATATAGCCATACAAAAATGCCTGTACTGTGAATGTTAAATTCCAAACAATCACTCTTGTAGATTCTTTATCAGAATCAACTCTATTTTCGTATGATATTGATTCTAAAACTATTGGCACATTAACAACATCATTTTGTATACCAGTTAAATTTAATGCTAACGTGTAATCTGGTGTAAAGTATGGTAAAATTTGTTCAATTAATTGTGACCCATCTTCTATGTTACGAACATATATGTTTAAATCAAAAGCAAAATTGTATGGCGCAGCGCGAACTGTCGTAATTTTATTACCATCTTGTCCTGGTGAAAACAGTTCATTATAATTAGATATTTTTCTTAATGGATCATATGTTATAGAAACCATCTCAAAAGCCATTCTAGGCAAATCGATTAAAGTTTGTTTTGCCAAATTAGGATCTTGAGTTATGCGTGTATAATACTTTTCTTTGTTGGCATAAGTTAATGGAACTGTTACTCGCTCAATCTCAGTATCACCATCTTTTGTATAGCGATATAATTTTAAATTGTTGAACATTGTACCAAATGCTACAACTAATTTTCTAGTTGTTCTGTGATAGAAATGCCTAGAGGATAGCATTATGGCTCACCAAACGGATTGTTTTCAGTAAAATCTATAAAATCAGACGCTTCGGTTTGAATTCTAAAATTATCATCATACAAATCATTTGCGTTTTCTTGATCATTTAATGATACGATTGTCCATTGGGCGCTGCTATTTGTACCAACTATTGCCCCAGCAGCAAATTCGCCTTTAATATTTCTAATTTTTAAGATTCGAGTAGGCTTATCCCAACCTGCAACATAACCTTTGGCTGTTGCTGCAGCTAATGAGTTGCCCTGATACACCAGCTCATCTTCTTTAAATGTGCCAGTTCCACCAGCTGCCAATGTAAAATTAATCGCAAACGCAACTATGTCAGTGATATTATCTATTTCTTGTATACCAGTTTGAATCAATTCTCCATTGTACTTGAAGACTTCGAGATTTAATCCATACATGTATGGTGCAATTTTACCTGCTTGGAAAAAGTTTTTTTCTTCTTCAACAAAACGAATTTCCATCAATTTTTGTTGAACAGGAAGCCAAATTAAATCGCCTTCTTTTGGGAGATTGCGGACAGCTGTTGGAACATATCTTTCAAATGTGCGACGAGCAACTGCTACCTTTGCAGATTTTTGTATTTCTAAACCAAATTTACCAAAAAATTCTTGATTGCCTTCAAAATCATTAGAAGTCTCGAGATACATCTCAATAGAATATGCTTGCGTAAATTTCTTCACAGGATCATCACCAAATAATTCATCGGTGCTAGAATGTGAATCTCTAGGAATATAGTATATGTCTATTCCATGGTTTTTAATTGATTCGATTATTAAATCTTCAACTAAATGTTGTTCGCGCGTTGCGTTTTGATTGTTGAAGTAAACACTAGTGCCCATATATCACCCCACAAGCATTTGTGGTGGTAGTTCGTATTCTTCTCTAAGTTGCGCGTCTAAAAGAGCAAGTTCTGCGACTGCATCGTTATAGATTTTTTCGCCATTAACAACCAATCCACCTGGCAACGTGTAATTAGTATATTTGTTAATATTATTTCCCCACTGTAATTTAAATAACGCAGTGGTGTATGACTTTATCCATGAATCATTAAATACTTTTGTATATGTTGTTGGTTCTACGATTCTTGTTGCTTGAAAAACAATGTAATCACCAACAGCCAATCTACCAGTCCAATCCATATACAAATTAACCTTGTTCGTTTTTTTGTTAAACGTGAAAGGTATTTCTCCAGTGACAATCATATCAAGCATTGCCAAATGTTCTCTTGCGATAACATAATATGTGTATGAACTTGATAGTAAGTTATAGAAATCATTAAGTCTAATTTGATAATTAATATCAAATATGTTAAAACCTTGAGAACTTTCTGAGCTGATTGAACCAGAACTAACTGGGAGCAATCTTGTTATTCCGACAATATTGTCTGAAACTGTAATGTATGTGTTAGAAATATCACCAGCAGTAACTTGATGCGCAAGATATATTTCTTCTGTTCCATCATAATGGAAATCTCTAAATTTTTGCAATGCGTCATCAATGCGATCATCTAATTGATCGTCGTCAACATTAATATCGATTACAGGAAATCCTAATTTCCTTAGAGCGTAATCTTTTAATTGTTCTCGAGAAACTGGTGATGCCATTAATGTTACCTTTTAGTGTATCATATATTTATGATACATCTGCTTCGACGTAAAATCGCAATGTTTTTGATGTTATAACAGCACCGCTAGCATTACGAATTTCCAATGTAGAATTTAATGTCTTAGTTACTGTTCCTGAAGTAGAAGAAACATCTAAACGCCAATTTCTAGTTGTGTCTAATTGTAACGCAGAATCAGTTCCTGCGTTCACAGAGAATGAATCTCCTGTAGGCGCATACATATATGCATAATAATTTCCGACTGAACCACTACCCAATTTCCAGGTAAAACTTGTAAAATTGGTTGTTCCTATATTATGCGTAGAGTAATAATATATTGCTGTTCCATCGTTGTTTAATTGTATGCCAACTCTTGCTGTTGCTAAACTGGGATGACTCGCAGCCCTATTCAACATTATATCATATGTGCTAGGATTATAACTGCTCAATGTGGCATGGACGCACTCGCTACTCAAAAAATTTAATATAGTTATCGGCGCCGAAGTAGGGACGCTCGGTACGTTGTCATTAGCGTCAACTATACCAGCATTTTTTCTATATGCTAATAAATTGCCAGCAGAACCTTGTGGTGAAAATTCAGATTGAATCTCACTAAATTTTAATGGATCTGCACCACTTGCGCTGCTTTGCAAAGTCATTCTTATTTTCCTTGAATGCTGTCAATTTTATCGCTAAGTTCTTTGATAGACTCAATTAAAATTGGAATTAATTTGTCATAATTTACTCTCATATATCCATCTTCATGAGTGTAAACCATTGAAGGATATAATTGTTTTATTTGATGCGCCAACAAACCTATCTGCACTTCTTCACTATCGCTCACACCAATATTTTTTGCTACTTCATTCCAAGTAAATTCAACACCACTAATACTCTTTATTTTATCAGTAGCATTTTCAATGTTTCTTATAACTGTTTTTAAATTTGCATCTGAAGTTGCAGCAAAATCTGTAGCAGACACAGTTCCAGTGGAAGGCACAAACGATAGTTTAGTTGAACTTACTGTAACTCCAGAAAGAGCACCACTTGTTGCTGTAGTCAATAGTGGATAGTGTGTAGTAACAGATGTTGTATCATTTGTAATTGATCCAGCCGATCCTGTTGCACCTGTTGCTCCTTGAGAGCCATTGGTTCCATTGGTTCCATTGGTTCCATTGGTTCCAGATGTTCCTTGTGCTCCTGTTCTTCCCTGTGTACCTGTTGTTCCTTGAACACTAGCACCTGTTGATCCTTGAACACTAGCACCTGTTGATCCTTGAGACCCTGTTGATCCTTGAACACTAGCACCTGTTGATCCTTGAACACTAGCACCTGTTGATCCTTGAGATCCTGTTGTGCCTTGAGATCCTGTTGTTCCTTGAGAACCTGTTGTTCCCTGTGCGCCTGTAGATCCTTGTGAACCTAATGTTCCTTGAGATCCTGTTGTGCCTTGTGGTCCAAGTAATTGTGGATTTGAATTATTAGCACTGAATGATACATTAGCAAAACCACTTGCGCCAGCGCCAACAGTAACATTCATCGAAGCCGTATTAATAAAGTTTAATTTAACACTATTAAACAGTGTTCCGCTATTAGCAGAAACAGCTGTTGTATTGGCTGCAGCAACAGCAGTATCAAATGCAGTTTTAACAGCAAGTGAAGTCGCAGCATTTGTTTCGGATGTACTAGTAACTGATGATGATAGATTTGATGCTAGTAGCAAATTACTCCAAAGAGCAGGGTTAGCGTCATTTGCAGTTGCTTGCCATGCTCCACCTGCTTCATACCATCGGAGAGTGCCATTTCCAGTAGCAGCTGCGCCTCTGTCGACGCTGTAATGCCCATCTCCTGCTACGGCACCATCTCTTAATGTAATTCTATCAAATGAGGAAACAAGAGGTGCAACGGTAACAAGGGTGCCATTAATTGTAACGTCACCGAAATTAGCATCACCATTGCGAATCCAACGAGTTTGAGATGTGCTCAAATTAATATTTGATGCTGTTAATTCGTTAGTAATGTTTGCTGTACCGCTGATATATGCGTTTTGAGTAACATTAACATTAGATGATATGTTCGTATTGCCAGTGATAGTAGCAACACCAGTAACCGCAAGAGTTCCTAGAGTTGAAACGCCACCAACGGTCAGCGTTCCAGTAACTGTAGCATTTTGTCCGACTGTGACGTTTCTAGAAACTGATAGATTGGAAGAAAGTATTGTATTTCCAACAGCTGTTAATATCCCACCTATAGTTCCTGAGCCAGAAACACTCAAATCATTTCGTGTGATTGTTGTACCAGTTGTAGAACCCAAACGAACCGTTGTTGCTCCGCCACCAAGATTTACAGCTGTCGCAGAAGTATTTGCAATATTTGCGGTTGCGCTTGAAGTGATGTCTCCGCCAGAAACCGCAAGATCTCCAGAAACCACAAAATTTCCAGCAGCTGTCGTGGTCCCAGCAGCTGCGCCCATATTAAGTGCTGTAGCAGCACCAGCAAAATTTACCGTAGTTGCTGTATCATTCACAACATTCATTATTGCAGAAGAAGTTGTGATGTCGCCGTCATGAATATTAACGTCGCCCTCAACTTCCAAATTATTATTAATGCTGGTTATACCAGTTGCTGCGCCGATCTCTAGTGTTGTGGCAGCACTAGCAAAATTTACAGTTGTCGCAGTGCTATTAAACAAATTTAATGTTGCAGAGGAAGTTGTAACATCCCCACCATCAACATTAATGTCGCCATCAACATCTAAATTATTATTAATATTTGTGGTACCAGTTGCCGCACCGATTTCAACAGTAGTTGCGGCGCCACCAAAATTAAGTGTTGTTGTGGTAGTGTTTAGCAAATTAGCAGTTGCTGTTGAGATAATATCTCCACCAGAAACAGTGAGATCACCACCAACTGTTGTATCGCCACTAGAAGCAACAACGTTAAATTTGTTTGTATTAACAGCAAAATCGCCAGTAATTGCGCCTGTTCCACTGATAGTTGCGTTTTGAGTAACTGTTAAATTTTTAGATATTGTTGCGTTTGATTGAAGTGCAGTGTTTCCAGAAACTGTAAGTTCTTTCGTTATAAATGCGCTATTACCTACTGAAAGATTTGAACTTAAAATCGTATTTCCTGATACAACGTGGAATTCTCCATTGGTGTTGTATGCATAGACCATAGAATTAACATTTAGCGTACCACTAACATTAACTGTTTGCGAAAATACGCTATTTTTAGAAACAGATAGATTAGCCTGAAGAATAGCATTGCCACCAACAGTTAATTGATCGCCAACTTGTGCATCATCGCCAACAATAAGATCAGTTGTTGTGGTTGTTCCAGTTATTAGAGCATCAGCACCGTCGCCAATAGTTAAAACAACGCCGCCAGTTCCTCTGTTAATAGCAACCGCACCATTATATACGATAAAATCGCCATTATCTTTGACGTAATTCGAATTGCGAAGAATGTTTCGATCTGTAATCAGATCGTTTGATCGAGTGCGCCACTCATTAAAAGTATTTGTGACTGTAACAATATCGATATTTGCGTTAGCCATTTTATCCTCTACCAATCAAAGTTTGTAGCATTGATTTTATTTCTGAGATTTCTGATTTTAACTTATTTATCTCTGCGTCTCTGATCAAATTTTCTTGATGTTTTTTTAGTTCGTTTTCATACCTAACAACTTCGCTTCTGTCATTGCATAAAATAGCCATGGTTTCAACGTCACGAGAAAATTTAGTACCTTCAATTTTATATTTCATAAATTAACCACCAGGAACTGCTACGACTTTAAACGATTCTATTCTTGGAACTACAGTTGGATCTGCGGAAGTCATTCGAATTTTAACTGCAAAATATTTAAATGTTCCACCTAAAGGCATTGTTCGAACACCATCAAAATATTCGATTGAACCCTTTGTTAAAGAATGTCTGAATTCTAATGGAATTTTCTTTTGTTGATTTGGTGATATGTTGTCTTTGACGACAGTCATTCTTTGCCACTTTTTACTACTAATTGGATCTGAATCAAGCGAAGACAACACTTTCAGATATACTGCTATGTTTGTTCCAGATGGTTTAATTGCCTCCATCTTAACAACAAGATCACCAGCCTCAAAACCTTCTTCTAGAGTAATAATCTTAGTTTGATATTTTGCAAGAATATTACCACCTGATGCATCTGTTTCGCCGTTTACAACAGCAACAGCATTTGCAGCATTATTATTTTCAGTGATTGTAATTGTTGGAGTAGTAAAGTATCCAGAACCTGGATTGATTACATTAATCGCCTTAACCTTTCCACCAACCAACATACTTGGTAACACGTTTGCTGTTGCTCTGTCAGAACCAACATCTGGTGCGCTGAACGCAACGTTAATTGCTGCCGCAGAAGCAAAGGTTCCGCCTTCAGTAATGCTAATGAGATTATTCGCAATACCAGCGTTATTAATAATATTTTGCAATGCGAAGAAACTAAATCTTTCTGCGTTCAAAATAGGGCTTACTGATTCATCAGTGGTAGTCATTGTAACTTTGACATTGATTGCTGCTGAGTTTGCTGCTGGAATCAATCTGCGTCTCTTACTTGTGTTACTGGAGATATCAGTATCTTTTCCGAAACTATACAACTCATTATTGTTTATCGAGATAAAATCTGCTAATGTTCCGTCAGTCAAATATGACTTTAACTCATAAGTAATTTTTGTTGGACCAAAATTTTGTTCTGTTGATGACAACTTAACAATATCTGCAATAGTATTGCTCTTTAGATCATTTGATGCAACCAAATTAAAATACGCTACGTTCGAACTCTCAAAGGAAGCTCTGTTAACTCTAAACATCAAATCTTGATTTAAAATTGGATTCCAATTTGATGCGTTTTGTGATTTAAAGAAATTGCCAACATATGGTTGTTCTGAAATGCGACGAACGTTACCAGCTTCGTCTGTATAATCACTGCCCATAGTTGCTGTCCAAACTTCGTAGTCTGGCGATTCAGTGATTAACTTAATAGCATATTCAGTTGATGGATTCAAATATACTGGATCAACAAAAGAAAATTTTGTAATCGTGGCTGTGTTACTTGTGCTTGGATTATCAGAAGTTTTGATGTAATATGGTTCTAACGTGGCTTCAGCAATAATATCATTGCCAGGTAATCCACTATCAACTTTGGATAACGCAACTGTAAATGGTAGTAGTTCTTCACTTTCCGTAGGTTTTTTCTTAAAGAACAATTCAATTGAACTTACAAAAATGCCATATGCATTTTTAACTTCACCATTAATAACTTCGTTGCCCTTTGGAGTATAGAAAGTTTGAGCCATGTACTTTCTATCATTAATTTTTTGAGATTCTTGTGTGACTTTAGGCGCAGCTTGCAATGTATTAGGTGTTTGTTCGCGCAATACTGGGTTTCTTGCGTTTTCTGATGAATTAATTTTGCCGATTGCGCTATACTTTGCGATTGCGCGCATCTTATAACTATTATCGTTGAATGTTGCAGTATCAGTTACTGTAAATACACGCTCACCAGTTAACCAACGAAGTTTGTTATCAGATGGTACGTGGAATATTCCGAATAAAGAACCAACATCATTTACTATGTGTTCGTTCAAAGAATAAACGCTGTTAGATGTGCATACAGATGGAAGGTCAGCGTCAATAATAGCCTCATTCCACCCCATTGCAGTATTTGCGACAAATCCAACTACGTTTGCTTTGAATCCAGCATTAGTACCAGATACAATAGATATGCTATTTCCAACAAGAGTAGAAATTCCATCTCTAGTTATATTATTAGTTGAAAGAACTATTGAACGCAGGTTTATTGTATTAGCCTGAATTACTGATGACGACAAAGCAACATAAGCATTAGCAGCACCGACTGTTGTTGTAGCGTCGACGCCATTAACTGAGTAGTTTAACGTTTCACCTGTTTGGAATCTATTATTTCCGACAATTAAACTTGACTGTTTTACGTCTATAAAACCCTTAGTCAAATTCCAAACATAATCTGATGTAGCCGATGTTATAGTTGTATTAACAGTTCCTTGGATTGGATCAACAACCAAATATCCTACTGATGCATCAACACGTTGCCAGCGTTTTACTTTTCCTAAAAATGTAAATTCTGGTTGTGTAACTGAAATATCCCACTCTTGTACAGAAACTACAAATGGAGAATTATCGGGGGTTTGATAAACTAAATCTCCAACAGAGTAATCGCTATCGTTTAAATTTACAGCACCAGAACCCTTAGTTATTTTTAGAGTGATAAAATTATCATTCACATAAACTAAATTTTGATTTGCGGTAACTGAAGTTCCTAGAACTTCAGCATATGCCCTAGAAGTCGATCCGTACAATCCTTGATTAACTTTTAAATTAGAAAGGACTAGAGATGATGCCAAGTTTACGACAGATGCTCTTTGACAAAAATTATTTACCTTAATGTCGTCAAAGAAAATATTTGAAACATTGTCAGGTTTTAAATTTTTTACTGCGAAATTAATGTCGTTTTCGCGAACAAATGGAGTAAGACCAAGCGAAGTTACAGTTTCGTTTCCATATGTTTCTAGTAAACGAACGTTGTCATATTTTTCTTGTGGAGAAATATAACGATTACTGTAGTTCTTGTCGTAAAATGGTGATTTTGGACCTGGCATTAATGTTTTCCTTTATATATTAAAAATTAACCAAAACGACCGCGATCTTCTATGCTGCCGCCCAATTTAATTGAGTTATCATCTAACCAAGATTGGCTAAATGGTACAACATCACGGGATACTCCAACTGCTGGCGTGCCAGTCCAAGTGCTATTTAAGTATGTTTCTGGAGCAACACCTGCAAAATTAATTTTGATTGGTTGCGTTATAGGTGCGTCAGCCGATGAGCCATTACTCAAATAATGTGGAGCTGATATTGATGGACTAATTTGTGTTGGTAGATTAGAACCAACTAACACAGCACTATTATAGTATGAATCAGAATACCCACCACCCTTTATCTCATTAACCAATGAAGTTGTTATTGCTGGATTTTCGGTTGGTGTTTGTTGCCTTATTTCATAATAACGACCAAAAGTATCAGTTACAAATGGTTGGTGTTCTAGTGAATAGAAGTAATCGCTTTCTGGTGTCAACGTTGCGAACCCTTCAAATTTTGCAATCATAGCAGATTGTACAGGCTCATTGCTTGCTGGGCTGAACAATTTTTGTTCAGCAACAACTTTTTCTGTGAACGACAATGTAATAAATTTATCGCGTTCCATTATCGACATATTAAAGTTGCTAGCTGGTGCTAAAGAGAAGTTCTTAATGTTTTTATAGCAAGATAGATATCCATTCTCAATAGAACATGCAAAATCATTTGAAGTATCAACAACAGAAAGATCATTAAAATCGTCTACAACTGTGCCATAAATTGGCTTATTTACAGTTGGAGTTGTTGGAGATTTTGGTGGATCTTCGATAATCTTTTTCTCTGACTCACTTAATTTAATATAGTTCTCAACAAATGTTATTCTCTTATCTAATTCTGATATATCCTTCATTGTATATCTACGATTGTCAATAAATCGTAAATCTATAGACTGCAGCGTAGCAGTGTATGCTGGTATATACATGGTGTAAATCGGCATAGAATCTTCATTTTCTAAAGGTTCTATTGGATTAAGAGAAGGAACACCAGTTAATATTTTAAACTGTTTATCTTTAGTAATAATAAGTTTATCAATTCTAGGTAGATAAAACTCATAATCTAATTCAAATGGATCTGTTGGTCGAGGTATAATTGACCCAGTAAAATCATAATTAGGTTCAACAACATAAACCGCAGAATCTGTTCCAGTAGCATTAAATGATGTTGATACTGTTACAGCAGTTAGATTAATCACTGAATTTACAGTCTTGTACTCATTACCAATCTTAATTGTAGTTCCAGTTGTTATTGGTGGAGTTAAGATGTAAGAAGACTTTGATGTGTTTGCTCTTACAAGATAATTACCTGAAGAAACATTTACTGTTGCATCAACCGCAGTGAGCAAGTATGGATTAACTGATAATCCAGAAACTCTAATAGGTCTTAAATCGATACAATCGCGCAAATTGTATATCTTACCACCAAAACTTTTATAAATTGGAATTTGTTCTGCGTTATACAGAGCCTCTGAATATGATGCTCCAGAAATATAACCTGCGCCAGTGTGAGTGAAGTAATCGAACAATACAGCTGTTTGACCTGCTGGTGGCTGCGATCCTGGTTTTAAAGTTATTGATGCATGATCGTAATAGTTATCAGTTTGACCACTATCAAATGTATAACGATCAGTAATATCGATCATATTTGTTGTGTTAGGTGCATGCTGTATATTTGCAGAATCATATACCTTTTTAATTTTAATAACATCAGAAACAAATAATGATTGTTTTACATCAGCAGTTTTAGCGACAACATTTGCTGACGTAAACCATGCAATACCATTAGAAGCATTTAACTTTACTCCTGCATATCCAATAATATCAGTTGCAGAAGAAAGTGTATCTCCAGAAGTAAGAGCCGAATTAGATTCTACTAATGTTTTAACTCTTCTAGTAGTTCCGTTTGCGTTAACGATTTTAGTCGTTACATACACATCTCCAGTAAATGCAGCACCAGCAAAATTTTCAGTGTTAATAGTTAGAGTTTGCGAGTCAGTTCTTTTAACGCTTCTAGGGCTGACTGTTAGATCCACTATTTGACCAACATTAGCTGATCCTGACGTTGGAACCACAATAATATTTTCATTAATGTCTGCGTTTGAAACTAATTGACCATTAGTTCCGAAATCAAAAGTGTCTGTGCTAGATGGTGAAGAAATAGTGCAAGCACCATTAGAAGTAAATCCTTGATTTTTAAGAATATATCTTCTATAAACATCAACATTAAGATCACTGGCTCTCTTAATATAGTAATTTGGAAGTTCAAACAACATTCTATTGTGGAGAGAATCTTCAATTATTGTATTTCCGAGAGTATCTTTACTGTTTACAGAAATATTTGCTTGTAAATTTGCTGCTGAGAAGGAAGTTGTATTCGCAATCATAATAGATTCTGCAGAACCTATCGGCATCGACAATGAAAATTTATCGTTTTGAGATACTGCAGTCGTAAACGCAGCATCTAAACTTGCTATTTTGGTTGTTCCATCATAATGGAGTATTTTTCCAGATTGACTTGCGTTAGTATCAATCATGGTAACAGTGCCACCAACATATGCTCCTGTATTTGCTGAGAAGTGTGCGCCTAAATTAATTGACGATGTATTTGGCGAATTAGATCCAGCAAGACCTATAATTGGTGTAAAGTTTACATCTGTAAAATATGTGTAGAATATATTTTGAGAGGAAGTTCTGTCGAAGTTTTTAAGTTTAGCAGTTCCTATTCTAGTTGCATAATATGCAGAAGTTTCTCCGCTTAGAGCAACATTAGAATTAGCAACGCAGTGAACGTCAACTACATCTAAATTATCAGAGAATGTAATTCCGTTAGTTGCGCTTCCAAAAACGTTTGCTAGTTGTACTCTGTTTCCGAAATATACAGATAAATCATAATCCTTAAATGTTTTTGTATTTCTGGCGCGTTGAGCTGAGATTTTACTTGTTCCTATAGTCTCAAACTCAAATCCCTTTACATATGCTTTTCCTGGTTCAACATTAACTATAAATGAGTTATTTGCAGCAGCGCTGGTCGCAGGAGTATTTGCGCTAATATTAACTCTGAATGGCTTTACTGCGTAATTTCCAGATTCATCATATGTTCTACGCGCAAGAGTTTTTTCTAATTCAGAGTATATTGGATAACTAACTTGTTTTGTAATAACGCCATTTTCAACTCTGAGCAATTCAAAGAAACGGCTGTCATCGATAGAGTTTATGCTTCTCTTAGTCAAAACTAGATTAAATTGATAACGATGCGCGCCTGGAGCCTGGTAGTTAAATGCTTCTTGGGCTGGATCTAATAGAGCATTATCAACTGATTCAGTGACTATTTCTTCATCAATTTGTAGACCAATTCTATATGTTGGTGTAGAACTGTATGGCTCTAAGACTATAGTTTGCGGAGCCACAGTGACGAAAAACCCATCAACATAAAACACGCCACTATTGATAGAAACAACCGAACCTATTCCTGTTGGGCTAGTGGCGACCACATTAGCAGTTGCACCACCAGCTGTAGAAATAGTTTGTCCTGCTGTAAAGGAGGAACCGCGAAGATACTTAATTAATAGAGCGCGATCATTAGTTGTAAAATATGTTTGGATTACTTTAGCGCGTGTTTTTGGAGCGCCGCTATTGAAAACGGTCAACCCCAAAAACTCTTCCAAATCGATATCTAAATTATTAACAGTTTGTTTTTCCAGTTTAACATAGTTAATTGACGTATCGAGGGTAAGGTGCCCTCCAATTACTGGAGAACCATCTTGGAATACATGGTCGCCAAATTGTTTAATTTGGTTTTGTAAAATAGACTGAATTTGAGTTAATTCGCGAGCCTGTACAGCGTATCCAGGGCGAAAAAGAATGCGCATATAATTGTTTTCTAGTGCGCCATTAGTCGCCTCGAAATCGTCCCAATATGGTTCTGCGTTAAAATCTGCCATTAGTTACACCTTAAAATTCAACAACAAGTTTTAATGTTTCTGTCTGAGATGGGTTGCGAATAATCTTATTTCTATTTTCTATATAAAGTATTTCGCCTGAGAATATATTTATATCTGGACGGACGACGGTAAATGCTTTAGCAAATGAAGAAGGAGAACCGTTTTGACGAACTGCCTCATTCTCGACTAAATCTAAATCACCGATAAGATTATTTAAATATAAAACGTTTGAGGCGCTATCGAAGTGAACCACTGTAGCCTTAAAGACTGCCGTTTCATAACTATTGCCAACATACACCTCAGCATTATTGTCAAATTCTACTGGTGGATTAGAAACAAATACCTTTGTATACATTGAATATGCTGATGCCGTGGCAAACGCCCCAGTTTTTAACTTAATATCTTTAATCAAAGTAAATTGACGAATAGTATCTTCTCCATCTGCATCAACTGGAAGATATCCACCCACATCTCCAGAAAAATCGACCGATACCATCAAACTTGACGCGCCAAGTTCTCTCGCTGCATCAAATCCATGACCATATTGCGGTCCAATAACAGCTTGTAGGTTTGCTGTATTTCCTATTTGTTGTTTTATTGGATCGTTTAATGTTAATGTTGCTGTAGTATAGTTATTACCACCATTAATTATGTTGACGTCAGTTATAACTCCATCAACAACATCAACTGTAATATCTGCTAGCGTTCCATCACCTTCTACTTCTACAATAGAATAATTGCTAACTGTTGTGCCGCCATAATAACCTGATCCACCATCGATAATTTTAACTATATCAATTCGACCATCTTTAGAATTACTAAAAACTATAGAATCCCTCAAAACTGGCATATACTTGTCAGTAAAAAATTTATTCTTTAAGCCAGTTGGAATGGTATACATATACTTCCATTTATATCCATCAGCTGTTTCAACATATGGATTTTCTGGAAGTTCACCACCAATTGATATTGTAGGCATAGTGTTAGAAGCAATGCCACCGTTATTGAACAGACATTTAAATATCTGATCTTGAGAATTTCGAACATAAAATTTATTTGCGTATTGCGTTGTGGTTGTTGTTGTCTTGAACAACTTAGCAGTAGAATACGCGCTCGTGAAGGCAGTATTAACCACAAGAGCACTAGAACTTAGATTAATAACTTCTTTTCTTTCTTCACCAATTTTTATTATTGATCCAATAGAAAGAGATGGAGTTGAAGTGGTGAAATTTATTCCATTAGCATTAATAGTATTTAATAATCCACTACCAACATTTACTGTACCACCAGTTACAGCAGTATCTAAAACCTTTGTAAATAGATTTGCAGTTTGATCATACGCAACATAAACTTCGTTATTCGCCCAATCTACTCTAGGAATAACTGGTTGAATATCACTGCTTGTAATTTTTTTTATTATAACACCATCATTAAAAATTTGATTTTTATATGATGTTGTGTCGTATGGTGTTTGTATTACATCATCATCTAATGTAGATGGGTTTGTTGTGTTTGGCCAAAGAGCAGTTCTCCCGACCATAACATAAACTCTAGACAATGGCAAAGAAACCATTGACTCAAAATTCTCAGCATTTGTTATCCCAAAATCTTTTGTTATTATCGATTTCATTGCTTATCCATTCGTTTTAATTATATCAAATCCTACAACATTGTAACTTGGAATTTTTCTATACAGCACATTACCTGCTGCAGAAACTGTAAGATTTACTGTTAGCGTGTTTCCACTTATACTTGCTATTTGCCTATCGTATATGGTGCTACTGATGTTAAATCGTATATTATCCCCAGCGGCTAAACTCTCAGTGACTGCGGAAGAATTAGAAAATACTTTAATCTCATTACATGCTGCAGTTGTTTTAATTTTACCGTCACCCAATCCACCAATTGGTTCTTCTAACCACAATACTGTATCGCTGACAACGTTACTCACAAGCCTGCTGTATTTTCTGTTTCCAGCTGTAGTTGATGTATTTATTATAACAATATCACCAACAGCTGTTGTTGTTAAGAATTGGGAAGCAGAATTACCGTAAAATATATTACTTGCAAAAGATGTATTAGCGTTTGTCGTTTGCGCAATGTTAGAAGTATGCGCATTAGATTTTATATAATTTTTTACGTCAATATCATCTTTCGTAACGTATTTGGAAAGTAATTGCATACCAGCAGGGTGAATAATGCGATTTACAATTTCCTTATATTCATCCAAAGATTTACTAGATTCAATTTCATATGAATAATTGTGATAATAATTTTTGTTTTGAAGTTTTTTATCTGCGCTTATAAATCCATCAGTATTCAAATAAAATCCATCATAATTAATCAATCCATTCGAGAATTCTGCGTTCGCCTTTGCCGAACCATCTCCATAGAATACTGGGTATTTGCGGTTCTTTATCTCATTTGTATTATTGAATGAGATATTTGCATTTTGCGTTGATATGTTTAGAGTTAAATTTCCAGCCTGGGTCGCAACCTTTATTGGTTGATTTACGTTCAAACTTCCAGAGTAATTAAACACACGAATAACTGTATTGGTTGAGTCGGCTCGATATGCGCCATCAACTATTGCTTGGAAAGTTGCGCCAGAATTTGTCGCGCCGCCCTGCCAAACAGAATCGCCTTCAATAATGACTTTTCCTATAGCCAGATTATCAGTTAAAATGTCAGCGACCTTTAAAGATACAAAAGGTGTATTAGCGTAATCAAACCCTCTGTTAATTACTTTAAAGTCTTGAATTCTTCCTATATCATTAGTTTCTGCAGTAAGCACTTCGCCATCACTTAACAATAAAAGTTCGAATTCAGCGCCAGTGCCGCTAGAAGGCGCAGAACCATTTTCTATGATAATTGAGGGAACAGCAACGTACCCTTCTCCTCTATTATCCAATGTTATTCCTGTTATTACTCCGCTGGAAACAGTTAAGTATGCATTGGCGCCATACCCAGTGCCAATAAACCTAACATTATCTGTGGTGCTATATCCAGTTCCACCCTTCTTTAGTAACAATGTTCCAAGTTTCCCTGTTCCTCGAACATTTGGTCTAAAGTCAAAAAATAAACTCTTGTTGAGGATTGTTGTTGAATCTATGTTGTTTTCAAAAATGCGATCGAGGTATAGTGTCTTAACATTTGCTGACGTTCCAGGATCAGTTACAATGTAGTCTACAACAGTTGAATAGTGTGCAGTAGCACCCACATCCAAAAATAGTCTTACGCCAGTGTAGTATCCATTTGCTAAACTATAATTTGCATTGGATGAATTTAAACGAATTGATGGCGGATTACCATCTCTATTGTAATCAGAAAATTGACCTTTAGGAATAACGAGTAGTCCTTCATCTAATGAGTAATCAGAATCGTGAACTGAAATCGCATCAAATGTTGGTGGCTCTTCAAAAAAGGATCCACCATCTTCTAGATCTAGTGCTCTAATCTTACCTAATAATATAGAGTCAAAGGTCATTGCTCTTCCAATTTCAGTTTGTGCGTTAGCATAAACTCGAACATTGCTAGTTGCATCTGGAGCAACACTCAACGCAGTTCCGAGGGTCGCAATTTTTGTCGTTCCGTTATAGGCTGTAATCGTTGCGCTGTTTGGTGATGCGCCAGCCCCAGTACCATCCATTATTTGTAGAACAAATGATTTATAGTAGTCATTAACAGAACTTGCTGTATATGTGGATGTGTTCAAATTCACAGTTGTTGTGGAATTACCTGCACCAATTGTGTAATTGATGTTTGATGTAACATTATCAAAATCATATTCTAGATTGTTAAACGCAATGTCGTTTTTATAGATGATTGAGTCAGTATTAAATTCGAATGTTTCGCTGTTTGCTCCATCTTCCCATATAGCAGATATCTGAATATTCGCGCCAATACCTGTATTTGATATGACTCTAACGATAGAGTTAGGGTCATCTCTAAACAGATAACCAGGCTGCGCAACAGTCATAGATTCGATAGATCCTAGCGAGACATTGTTGACAACAGCAACAGCTTTGACTGCATCTGCGCTATCGTTTAGTCCTCCATATATAACAACTGGATCTCCAGTAAAGTATTTTCTTCCAGTTTGAACTACGTTAAATCGATTTCTGAATAATTTTATATTCGAAATTAATGATATAATTTTAGATTTAAATACTCTGTTAATACCATTTTCATCAACATAATCAACGACTAGATTTTCGCCAGGATCAAATGATTTAAATATATTTGAAATGTATAACTCTACGAATTCGCGACCAGTTTCGCGATCAACTGTTAAAATTGCTTTTTCTATGATGCAAGTGGTTCTGGATATTTCGCCAATACCTCTGCGCTTCTCTAGTAATTTTACGTTAAAATTTGTATATTCACTCAATTCTACTTTATAGATTCTTTCAGAATTAAACGTTTGTGTTGATGTTACACCATCAACTACAACATTTGGATATGGTAGATCTAACTTTAAGTAATCACCAGCAGTATTTACATAAACAACTTTACGTCTTGTATCCCCAATGCGAATATAAGAATTAACTGTAACACCTCTTGTTACAAAATTAATGCCATTGGCGTTTACTGTATTTGCTGTGGCTGAGAATACATTAACATTGCCACCAGGAATTAAAGCACTCTTATCAAAAAACGATAATCTAATTGCTTTAGGTAGAGTCCATTTTCCGTCAGATGCTCTCAATACATCTTGCTTTGGAAAATAAATCTCAATTTCTTCGCCATATAAGGTTCTAAAAAGAAATTTAAATGAATCAATAGAACCCTTTTTAGAGTAGAAAAATTTAGCAGCCTTTAATAATTTTTCAGTTGATAACTCAGTTTCTTCTGGAAAATTTGGAATAATTTTTGTTTTAAAATACTTAATTAAATCAGCACGAGTTGTATCCACATCCATATATTCGTAAAGGTTTTTACCAACATTTAAAGTTTTGTTGGTTTGTTCCATGTACTCATAATATTTTTTCAAAAGGTTTACAAATGCTGGATGATCAGCCCGAATAAACTCAGGCAATTGATTTTCTACAATTGTTGAGATGTAGTTATTTGCAAACATTATTCGAGGGATTTAATTGTAATTTTTATTGATTCTGTATCTTCATCATCAAGAGTAATAATTCTATTACGAGATGATTCAAAATTATTAGTTTTTGGTTTTGCGACAATTCTTAATGTCTTAATCGGATCTAATATGTTAACAGGATCAAATTCTTTCAACGAAATTACACCGAGAACATAATCTATTGTTCCTGCTTCAGCATTAAGAATTGTTTTAATATTGTTATCATCAAAGTAATAACTTCTAATGGCGCCATATCTACCTTGGATATTTACGGTAAAAGTTGCTGTTAAATCTAACTCATCTTGATAGTATAGCAATGCTGTTGCGGTGGTGTAATTTACACCTGGATCATCAACAACAATACTGGTAATTTTACCATTAACAACAATCGGATATGCGTTTGCGCCTATACCGTCGCCATTAATAACTATTGTTGGAACTGAGTCGTAACTGCTAGTTGCGCTGTTTATCTCTATAGAATTTATTCCAGATGAAGATCCTGGTGTTTCTTCAAAGAAACATGAGCGAACAACACCTTCGCTATCGTATTGCGTAAACGCAGGTGCTGAGTAAAGTTTATACTCGGGGTCCTCTCTTGAAAGACTTGTGCTAAAATCTAATTTATAATTTCTAGCAGCACCTATTTGCGGTATAACACGTTTTTCAATTAATGTAAAAGCGTCAGAATAAGAAATAGAAATATCTGAATCGTCGATGGCTCTTAGTAATCTAGATAATTTAAATTTGCTGTTAAATTTATCCAACTCACCATTTTTAAAATTAACTATAGCATTTCTTATTGTGGCTTTTATACTATCTGCAGATTTAGTTGTTTTGCTTTTATCATAATTAACTTCTGCAAAAATATTTAAATAACTATAGTCAACGTTGACAAATTCTGGTAAAACTGTAACAACAGAAACTGGTTTAATGATATTATTGATCACATCAATTTTTTCTGTTTCTGTAATTTCGAATCCTAGTGTTGGTTTAGCAGCAATAAACACCTTTCCATAAATTGGCGGATCGTTTTCTTCACCACCCCAAACATTTACTGCTTCAAAATATGGATAATTCTTATTAATTAATGCGATTAAATCATCTGTTGTTACACCACGATTACTGGACACATATGCTTTTGGTGCGCTAAATCTAATTTTTGATATAGATTCTTGTCCTGTTCCACCAGATGCTGCTTTTATTGGATATACAATAGAATTAGTAAAGCCACCAACAGAACCAATTAGACTAAACGCATTACATTTATTCGCAACTGCGCCATCTGTTCTCAAGTAATTTACAATAACAATATTACCATTAATTAATGATTTACCGATAACTCCATCGCCAAAATATATTTTATATTTGCCATTGCGAGTTTCTTCTATGAAATACACCGCATTATTTGACGCAACAGTTGTGATATCAGTTGCTAACAAATATCTTTCTGTCTTTAAACTAGTTGATGATTCTTGAACCAACACTTCTATTGTTGATGTATCAATTCCAGCATCTGGTAATTCAAATGACTGTGATTCATTGTTAGTAGAATTATATGCAAATGTATACGTTAGAGGCTGACCTTGGTAGATATACAAATTGTCGAAACAAAATCTATTACATGTTGGGTCATAGTCTACAGTTTTTGTATCAACATTCACAAATGTGTATGAAATTCCATTTAGTGGAGTTGACTGTAATCTTGTAAATTTAGGTAATGTTAACGAAGGAGTTGTATCTCCAGCTGGTCGTGTTATTTGCAGGTTAACAGTTGCTCTTGGCGCAATAGAGGAAACTGGAGTATATCCCAACATTTTAGCGTGGGAGACAACAGAGTCGCGCAATAATGCCGTATCCAAAAACATTTCATTAGCAATCATATTATTATAATAAGCCATATAATGGGTATTATATGCTAGAACATCTAGCAAAACGTTAATGCCAGCTGCCTCGAAATCAAAGTCTGAAAATTCAGACTGATCTCTGAGGAAATTCTTAAGATTATTTTTTATTTGCGCGAAGTCTAACTCAGAGACTACGAGTTTCTGGTCTGTGTTTGCCATTAACGGATTTTCTCTAAGAAAAAGTTGATTGTAACAGGGGCTTCTAAATTATTTATGTAAAATCTAATGGTAATATCATATCGATTTAAGTCTGGATTGGCTTGAACTTTTATAGCATCTATACCAACGCGAGGCTCAAAATTGGCAATTACACTACTCAATTCTGTTTGCAAAACGTTAGCAGTAATAAATGAGACTTCTTCGAATAATAACCCACGAACTCTAGAGCCGAAACTAGGTTGAAATGGTTTCTCATAAAGATTGGTCAAAATTAAATTGCGCAACGCGCCGATAATAGCAGAATTTCCAGTGCGCTTGATAACGTCTTTTGTTACTGGATGCGCCTTGAAATTTAAATCTAAATCTTTATATTCTCTTGTCGTAATCGGCATCTAAACACCTTTAGTATTGACATATTTAGCATGGTTTGGCGCAAGGATCTTCTGGCGCCTTTATATTCGGATCATTATTATCAAGATTATTTGACAATCCATCATCATCAACACCTATTACTGGTCGACCTGGATATGGTCCAACTAACTGATCGCCAGGATTCAACATGTCATTTTGAGGAATATTTCCTGATGGGGGGTCAAATGTATTTGGATTAATTGTTCCTGGATCGTTAAATTCCACATCAATATCATCTAATATGTCAGTAAAGTCGCTGTTTGTGGCGTCACAACCTTGTCTTTCTGGATTAGGAACCAGGATTAAGTCTAGATAATCATCAGAGGTCGTATCGCCATCTTTACGCTTTTTCTTGGAGCAAGAGGTTGTGAAAAGTTTAATTAGCCCTTTCAAGAGACCCTTAACTTTGTTTATGACTGCAAGATCTTGTTCAATGACGTCTTTAACGTCATTGCGGATATTTGTAATTCTGGTGTCGAACCCTTGAATTTGAGCAACAACTTGGGATGTGGTGAGTTTGTTAATCGCATCTCCACGGAGATCGTTAATCATTTCTGTGAGTAATGAGTTGCCCCTTCTTAATAACTCAGCTTGCAGTAGAGATTGAGCGGAGTCTGATGCATTGGATGCGTTTACAGTTTGATAAGTTCCATTAGCCCTTCTGACTGTTGTGGTAAATCCGTTTAGGAAATTTTTATCATTAGTCAGCTGACCAACAAGGCTGAATGTACTCAAAATGTCGTCTGGTGAATTGCTATCTTCTGCAAAATTAAGAGAAGCTGTTTCTCCAGTTACTTTAAAAATCGGAAAGTTATTAGTGAACCGCAATGGTTCATCAACAACAATAGTCGTGTCTGTCACAGAAATAACAAAATATTCCTTTTCGTCATAATAAATTTTGTTATTAGCAGCAAGATATGAGGTAAATGAGGTGCCTCGACCAGTAATTACGTTATCTAAACACAAACTATTAGCAATAAATTCTGATTTAATCTTAACAATTTGATCTGTTGCAGTGGTAGCAAATGCCGTGTTGACTGTGAATGTTGTTTCTTTAAAGAAAGGCTGCGCAGTTGCTGTGTTTCTAAATGGAATATAAACTGTCAAATAGTCGCCTAGAGCATTGATGCTGTTTACTTGGCGAATTTCATTATTGACGTTTATGAATGTTCCAGGTCCAACCTTCAGAGTTCCAGTAGAACTCAATAAACAATCAGCCAGATTTAGTGTTGCCACAGATGCGCTGGTTACAGTAACACTGTTTGCGACTGTATCGGCATATACAGAAACTGTTCCAGATGGTGCTGACGTAAATCCTTTATCAATAACTCTTCTTTCTTCACTATTAATAATGACCAAATCGCCAATATTGGTGGCAGGATAAACAGTAGATCTTAAGTTTGGAGATACAACTGTTGATGATATGATGTTTGCTGTTGCTCCAGCGACTGATACATTACCGTAAAGCCTTTGTAGTGTAAATTTAACACTATCGTAACTAACACCTGCTAATTGATTTGTATGGTCGGTAAAATCGCTAATTGTTTGAACAAAACTGGTATCAGCTGCAGTTCCAATTTCGCTGAGTTCGCCAATGGTAAATGGTCCAATGCGATATGATGCTGCTTGATCTGCCTTACCAAGTTTATCCAGCAAATTATTTCTGGCTGCAACAATTGTTGGTTCTGTGTTACTGAATAATCCTGGGAGCGCAGCCTGTAGTCCAGCATAATTATTCTCAGTATACTTGTCAATTTTAGCGTTAAGTTCGGACAGCGGTGATATAAAATTAGTTGATTTCTTAACTAGAGCATTGCCGTTTTCATCGCGAAGAATGTTACCATTAGCATCTCTTTTATATTCTGTAATGAGCGTTCCATTTAAAAGTGGATTAATAAAGTCTTTTTTAAAGTTGTTTAACCATTCCTTACCTTTTTTAACGCTTTCTGAGATTTTTTTGGAGAGTTCTTCGAATTTACCACCAAGGCTACCGAAAGCACCTTTTGAAAATGCAATGGGTTTCCCTGTAAACATGATTGCCAAGGTCTGTAGTAACGGTAATCCTCCGATTAGACAGAGAATAATTTTAATGATTTTTCCAATTATTTTACCAATGAAGACACGTTACCTCGCTGTTTCATCATATCCAAAAGAGTTTGGTATGATTTATAAATGTGTTCTATTTTATGCTCTTTTAGAAATTCTATATCTGATTCAGAAAGTATCTCATAGACACCAATTTTTTTCATAATTAAATTATACTTTGTTACATCTTCTGCCATTAAACACATAATTTATCCTGGAGCAGTATTGGCAGTGGCAGAAGCACTAGTAAAATCTGGCGCTTCTATAATACCAGTTTCAGTTTCTGTAGATATTTGAACTGGGTTTTGAGCGTCGTCTGTAATATTTACTTGTGGCATCGTAATGCTAATATTTAGTGCCCCAGTAACCTCATCTATTTTAGCAACGGTATTCCCAATCACAGTTGGGAATGTTGGCGCAACACCAAGAGATTGTGTCTTTGGTGTATTTGCAGTTTCTGTTGTAGTGGTTTCAATAACTGAGAACCGATCAGTCTTTGGTTTTGATGCAGCAAACGGTGAATTTCTTGGACCTAATTCTGCTGCTGTATTCGTAGGTGGTGAAGCAGTCGTAGCCACTTTACCGAGCTTGGCTGTTACAGGTAGTGGAGTTAAAAAGTCATGAATTCCGAATGTGCTCTTTAATAATATGCCTTCTAACTCTACTGTTCCACCACTAAGCAATGTATTCAATCCACCAACAGAAGCAGTCGCTGCGCTTTGCATTGTTGCCTCTAAGCCACCATAGGATCTAAATGAATTAGATCCTAGCAACTCAACATCAAACGCAGAGATTCTAGTTGCTGCGCCAGACCCAAGATTTAAATTGCCATCTGCTTTTATGTTGACTTCAGTGCCTTTCATGTTAATTGGACCTTGAGAAGAAATGTCCAATCCAGCACATTGAATTACAAGTTTACCATTAATTCTGAGAAACATATCTGATTGGACAGTTTCATCTTTGCTTCCATTCACATATGATTGATGATTTCCCATAGTAATATCAAATCTAGATTTCTGAGATTTAAGTTTAACATGTCCCTCTGGTAAAAATTCTAGCGTAGAACCTGTTCTATGAGATAGTTGTACGCGCTCAAAATCAGGAGTATCATCCAATTCAAAAGCGTGCCCTGATTCACTCTCAATTACATCATTAAATGGATACATAGCGTTAAATGATGGATATGGTTCGCTCCATTTATATCCAGAAGCACTAACAACATTAGCATAGCGAGTTTTACGTTGAACTTCAATAGTAGTATTTGCGATCGATGCTGGTTCTATTCCTTGGTAAAATCCATCTTCGCCAGTAACTCTAGTTGGTCTGGCTAATCTAGAAACTGTCGGTTCATTTAATCTTGATGGATTTCTTTTAGAAACGTCATTTGTAAATGAGAGACCTTGCGCATTGGTTCTCATCATATAGTCTTTAATTTTTTTAGGGAAATCGCTTAATGCTTTTTGCTCGTCTGTATATGGGTCTGTAAATCCCATATTATTTTGTCTAATTTCATCTGGGATTCCAGGAACAGTTCCAATTATAATTGGATAATGACCGTCTTTTCCGTCAGCAAAAAATCCAAAAACCATTATTCCTTCGGCTGGAGGTTGCACATTTTTATTGCCATATGGAATTATTGGGTGCGCCCAAGGCAGTTTTTCTATCGGAAGTTGATTAACGTCTTCAGTATGCCAACCGAAACAACGAACTTGACAACGCCCAAGTTCTAATGGGTCTAGGCGATTTTCAACTACACCAAACCACCAAACAAAATTATTTAAACCTAAGAAATCAGTATTCATTGTTAAATTCGTTGGGCTATTTTGTGATAATTACCAGCAGCGCTGCTCAATGGTGCTGCTACAGAATTTTTAGAAAGTTCAATTACTGTTTGCCATGATGCTGGTGTAATAACGTTCCTAATCGCAGAAATTAAGTAAGTGCCAGAATAATATTTATCATAATTTTGTTGATTTTCTTGATCAACACTAAACGCTGGAATTTTAACACTTAAAGTATATCCAACTGAATACAATGGATTTCCTGGTACAACGCAATGTAATTCAGTATTGTTTATTGCTTCCATTAACATTTTTCTTTGCGCTAACATTTCTTCTACATACGTATCGTTAGATCTAACTCTTTTAGAAATAAAATATGGCAAATTTGAGTGATTTTTATTTGTTAACCAATATCTAACTCTAGAATCATATGCAGCATATAGTGGTTCATTTTTTTTGTTGGTACTTTCGTTAAACGGAAAATACCCATCAATCATAATTTGTTTAGTTTGTTCGTCTAATATCGAGATTTCATTTTTAACATATTTTTGTCTGATTAAATCTAATGTGTATAGTTTTGAACTATACATTCCTTCTTGGGTTGCTTTATCAATGTCAAAATTATTGTTAAATTTAAATGATTTAATTTTGTTAAGGTTTGAGTATGGGCTTTCATTCGAGTCTACCGTATATGCTGCTCTGTCATAAATTAATTCACCCAATGATGCGCTTTTATAAATGTTCAATAAAGATTGGAAATTAAATCCATTTTTATTTTCATAAAAAAAGAAAGGGGAATTAAACTCTCCAAAAGAATTTTCTGTTAAATATTGTATGGCTTCTAGAGGATTTTTTCTTATCAAAGCAAATTCAGTCGGACCTTTAGATTGATCAAAAGCACCAAATTTAGAATTAGGGATCTGTAGATCACTTTTGCATATTGCTTTAACATAATTACTAGTGTTTTCTCCAGTAAATGATCTAGATATAGATTGTTGATTTGAGAATATTAATTCTTCTGAACAAAAATGCAGCACATAAGTTTGTGTTTGAGAGGCAGGAGATTTTTCTCTGTCTGTTATTTTATAAATCCTAAACACCTTTTCATATCTAGAATCCTTACCAGACAATCCAACTTTCTCTATTGCTATTTTTAAAAACTCATTGCCATGAACACTAAACTCACCCAATAAATTAACACCATCAATTAATTGAATTGTCCCTTTAATAACGTGCTCAAAAATATCTTCATATATGTTAATCACATTAAATATTTTTGTTAAATCTGCATTTCGACCACTAGAACTAATCAATGTTAATTCTAATATTTTAACGTCATCGGCAGTTCTTGCTGTGTCATTAATCATTCAAAACATTTCCAATATCGCGAATTAAACTCTCTACATATTGTGGTTTTAAAATTTTAATTTGTCTTCTAGATTCGTTTAACTTAGATTCATAGTCATAAACATAAACTGGTTTATATGTAGATTGTACTGTTAACGTTGCAACTATTTGACTTGTTATATCAGAATTATTTGCATAAAATGTGATATTTTCTGTGGTTGGTGAGTCAATTGATTTTGTTACAATAGTATTTGATAAATAATTATATTGATCTAATGTGACTATACTAGTTTCTGTAGTTGTATTTTTTGATCCGTCAATCTCTGACAACACTTTTTTTACTTCAAGTTCATAATGATGAATATTTGAATATGCTTCTGATATTGAAGAATATCCATATTTTTTAATGATTGTTTTCTCTAATGCGTTTTGTGACAATGGTAATTCAAAGAGAGGATCACTAATTTGATTAACCATAATAATTATCCAGTGAAGTTCTGGATCACCATATTGTTTGTATGCAATTATTTCTGGTGTGTCTGTGTCCTCAACTTGATACTTATAAAAACCATAAGCGTTGTCAATTACATCACTTTTTAAACTAAATCGTGCAAATATATTTGTAACAGCTGTTAACGCGCCGTCATTAGTAAGATTGAATGAATATGGAATTTTAGGAAATTGTCTAAAATACATTTAAAATCCTTCCGCTACAGCATTTTGATCTATGATTACTGTTTCTGTAAATCTAAGACTTAATCTAATTTCAACTGGTGCGCCAGTATAGAATGTTGCAAACGAGCCGCCACCAGAATAGTCAATACTAATGTCCTCTAACACACATTTTTTTGTTTTAAATAGAAATGGATTCGAATACCCATGATTCACTCCATCGTAAAATTCTAATTGAAACTGTGATGGTGGAATAAAATATCTGCTCGATGTTCCTGGAGAAATTTGTGGCGCTGCTTGCATTTTTAACACTTGTAAAATAGTTCCTATATCGGAAGATTCTTGGGCATTTCTAGGAATTAATCTAAAGTCTAGTGTAAATTGTCTTAGTCCAGGTGAGTTGTATATGAGTTCTAGTTGTGGGTTAACAGTTCTTCCTGTCGTAGCAAATAACCCAAGTTTTCTAAAGTCCTCAGTGAAGGCGCCAATAGCGCGTCCTGCTGCTTCTGCAATGAATGGATTGGCGTTTTCACCTTTACCATCAGTAGAAGCCAATGCTTGTGCTACTAACCCAAATCCACCCAACGCAGAAGTTAAAGACAACTGGTCAAAATTATTTTGATAAGAAACTGCGAGATTCTCAGGCATCGTTAAAGCGATAGCATAACTCAACTGTTCAATGTTTCTTCGCAAGGCATAGTTTGTAAGAAGATCTTTTGCTTTTGTAGCAAACGCACCAACATTAAATGTGTTTCCAGTCAATTCGGTTAAACTATTAGTTGCTCCACTGAGAAGTTGTTTTGCTTTATCTGCTGCGGCGGTAGCAGTTGGCGACCCATCAATAGCATTTTGTAATCCAGAAACACCAACATTCACACCATCAACAATACTATTTGCTGGATCCCCCTCTTCAGTTTGTTGGATAGTTCCAACTGCGCTCTTAAAAATTTTAATAAGAACATATGGTGTATTATCTACTTCGATTGTTGTTGGAAATTTAATTAAAGATAATGCGGAACGATCTAACCCACGATTTTGTATATCTGCTGTCTCGGTGTTTAGTTTATCGGTAACTTGAGTTGTAGTAACTTGCGGTGTGGAGGGATCAGACATTCTAACTGATCCAGTTGTTGAAGTTGGTGCGCCAGAACCCAATTGCCCTCTAACTCGATTTTGATCACCATGTCCAACTGGACGTCCGTTTACTCCATGAACTGGGAGAGTTGTTCCACTAAAATTCGCGCGCCGCTGCGCCTCTGTTGAATTTTTACCAAGAATTATTGCCATTTGCTCTGGAGACAAACCTGCAGATATTTGGTTGCTCATTATTTTTTCCTATAAATAAGTAATGGCTTACAGTGGTAAATTTAGTCCTAAAAATACCAATAAATATTTAGGTGATCCTACAAACATCTGGTATAGATCGTTATGGGAACGCCGAGTGATGGTGCATTTGGATGATAATCCAAGCGTCATTGAATGGTCCAACGAAGAGATAATCATACCTTATTTATCGCCAATAGACAACCAATGGCATCGTTATTTCCCAGACTTTTTTGTAAGAATGCGCAAAAGATCTGGAATGATCGAATCTATGATTTTAGAAGTTAAGCCTCTTTCGCAAGCCCAGCCACCTAAACGTAAAGCCAGAATCACAAAACAGTATATCCGTGAAGTTGCAACTTGGGGTATAAATGAAGCAAAATGGAACGCTGCAGTAAAATTTTGCGAGAATAGAAATTGGCAATTTAAAGTTATAACAGAGAAAGATTTAGGTCTATAATGTCACTTTTTACAAAAATAAGCAAAGAAATGAGTGCTGCAGGCATTCGCCCGAGAACCGATTCAGCTAGAGCATGGCTAGGTCAAAAAATAGGTCAACTTCGTATTCCATCAGATCGATCTAATGTTCTAAATGATGCTTCTAGAATCTCGCCTAAAGCGTTTATTGGTCGTATGTATTTTTACCATTACGATCCAAAATATAAAGATAAATTGTTAGTGTACGATAAATTCCCACTGGTCATTCCTATGGAAATGTATTCGGATGGTTTTTTAGGATTAAATCTACATTATCTAGACCCATACAGCAGACTGGCTCTTTTAGATAAACTATTAGATTTTGCCAATAATGATAAATATAATGACTCAACAAAACTTAATTTATCATACGATTTACTATCTAGGTCGCGTCGATACAAAATGATTGAACCCTGTATTAAAAGATACTTGTTAAGTCATATTCGCTCATCGCTAATTTACATTGAGCCTAACAGTTGGGAAACGGCGATATTTCTTCCAACCGCAAAAATGGTGTATAAAACCTAATGGCGATATCAGATTTCTTTAGAAACTTATTTACCCAACCAACAGAAAACAATCCTGGATTGGAAGAAACTTTAGTCGCGTCAAGAAAATCTTCTGCAGTCTACAATATTGATTCTTTTAAAAATCAAAATTTTATAAGAAGTTCTAAATTTGCTATGCAGTTTACGAAAATACCATTGTTCGCATACAGTGATATACGTGGATTAGACCTTAAAAAAATGATTTTTTTGTGCGATTCGATAGAATTTCCTGGACAAGTTTTGTCAACAACAGACTATAGAATACCTGGACAACTAAAGAACAAGATATCTTACGCGAGAGATGTAAACGAAGTTAATTTTAGTTTTTACATTAACGACGAAATACCTGTATACAGAATAATGAGTAATTGGATTTATGGAATTTCATCTACCTCTACACAAAACAGATATTTTGATGAGATTATAGGTTCTGTGGAATTAACTCAATTTGAAGACACGACATACACATCTACGTCATCCCGAAATGCTGTCACAAATATGTACGTTAGATTAATAGATTTGTATCCATTAAATTTACAATCTATGCCATCTAATTGGGCAGATGAAGGTTATCATAAGGTTAATTGCAGTTTTTACTTTAGAGACATAGAAATAGTTTAAGATTACATAATTATTGGAGATTATTATGCCTTTGCCAAAAATAGATTTGCAAATTTATGAGTTGAAGTTAGTTTCTAAAGAGAAACCTGTTAAGTTTAGACCATTTTTGGTTAAAGAAGAAAAATTACTTTTAATGGCGCTTCAAAATGGAAAAGAAGAAGATATCTTAAAAACAGTAAAACAAGTTATTAATAATTGTCTGTTAGAAGAAATAGATATAGACAAAATACCAATTTTTGATATAGAATATCTTTTCTTGAATATACGCGCTAGATCAGTTGGAGAAAAAGTTGAGTCTTATTTTGTTTGTAAGAATGTTGTTGGAGTAAACAAAAATGAAGAAGGTGAGGAGCAGAGCATAGAATGTGGGCACATGATGCCAGTTGAAATAAATGTATTAGATATAAAACCACCAATCGACAATATATCAACAAAGATCAAATTCAATCAAACCGTTGGAATGCAATTAAAATTTCCAACACTAGAAACATATAAGTCTATTCAGTCATTAACACTATCTGAAGATGTTAATGATTTATACAATATGATTTATGACTGTTGCGAGTATATTTTTGATAATGATGATTTGTTTTATACTAATGAAACGAGTAAAGAAGAATTTATGGGGTTCTTAGAGGGATTAACCCAAGAACAATTTACACAAATTACCAACTTTTTTGAATCGTTGCCGACAATTAGTTATGACTTGATACACAATTGTCAAAAGTGTAACTTTCAACACAAATTACATATGGAGGGTCTTTCTGATTTTTTTACCTAACCTTCCGTGGTAAGTCTTTAAAAGATTATTACGGAAACATGTTTACGTTAGTTCATCAATACAAATACACATTGACTGAATTAGAAAACATGGTACCATGGGAACGAGATCTTTATATTGGAATGCTTAATAACTGGGTTAAGGAAGAAACTGAGAAAGCGAAGAAGATAAAATCTGAGCAAGAAGCAAGAATTAATTCAATAATTTCAAAGAAAAAACAGGTTAATAGAAGAAAGTAATGAGCCTAAAGTCAGTCGTATCAAAATTAAATAGTTCGTATAATTCGTTCACTCCTAGCAGATCTATGTCTGTTACAGGAGCAATGCTCGAGAGTTTAAAGTTTAATCTTCGCTTTAGATTTTCTTTATTGGGGATGGTTGCTTCTTTAACAAAGTCGAGCACGCTATACAATATTGCTCAGCAAAGATACGTCGACAGAAAAGATACTGATAGAGTTGAAGAAGAGACATCATTTAAAACGAATGTTGTTAATTCAGTAGCAGCATTATCTAGACAAGTTAGTCTTTTGCAATCTGTGACAGAAAAAAACTCAGCCATGATTAACATGATTGTTAATGATTTGGGTTATTTTAAGCGCGAGCGAAAAATTAATTTTTTAACAGATAATGCACTAACACTACAAAACTCTTCTGCGTTCAGAGTACCTTTGAGTAGCAGAACTGTAAAAGGTCAAATAGAACAAATAAACTCTCAATTACAAGAGTTAAAAAAAGGGGGTGTTATAGGTAAACGTGGTAGAGTAGAAGATACTACACAATCTAAATTATTAACTGATTTGGGTAAAGTTGCTGCTGCTGGTGGTATTGCTGCCTATCTAGCAAGTCAGGCAACACAGGGTATGGGTGGAGATAAAACCACTCAACAGATAATTACTGCTCTTGGGGGTCTTATAGGTGCAGCATCTATTCCAGCAACATCAAAAATTATAGAGTATGTGCTTAAACAATCTGTTCCAGTTCTTGGTAAAATTAGTAGAATAGGTCTTGCTGTTACCATGGCGCCAGAAATAATTGGTGGTTCTATCGGTAGAATGGGTGATCGTTTTTCAGGGAAGCCTGTTATAGAACGCAATTATCCACCAAATCCGCACCCTCCTGGCTCTGTTGAGTATATGGCATACGAAGCGCAGATAGAAACACAGAAAAAAATAGATGATGTTAAGAGCACATCTATGCAAATGTTTGACACTGCACTTTTAGGTATCGCATCTTATTATGGCGCAAAAGCATTATCAAAACTTCCAATAGGTAAAGCATTACGAGCACTTAAATCTAGACAAATGCGAAACAAATTCGCTGGTCGTGAATCGTTTAAAACCAGAATGGGTAGATATGCTGCATATAATCAAAAGGTAGAAAGATACGACAGATTACGCGCAGCGCAATTAGAACGGGGAGTTAAACCATCTAAACTTAATTTAGGAATACCACCTGATGTTCAAAGAAGGATGCGCGCACAAGCAAGAATTGCTGGGAGGGGTACTCCTAGCATGGTGCGAAGAAGCACTACCGCTGTTAGAAGAGTGTTGGGGTCAAAAGGATCTGCAATATTAAACAAAATGATGACTGCTTTAAAGGGTAGTTCGTTACTTAGAAAAATTCCTGTTGCTGCTGTGCCATACATTGTGTTAGAGCTTGGTTTAATGTCTTCAACCCAAGAAGACTATGATAGTGGAAGAATTAAAGCAGACGAGTATAAAGAAAATATGACTGGATCGTTAACCAGATTAGTGAATACAGTCGGGGTTGGTGTCATGGGCGCCATAGCAGGTGCTACTGTTGGTACATTTATTGCGGGTCCACTTGGAACATTTGGTGGCGCATTACTTGGATTTGGTGGTAGTATACTTGCCTCTGCGGCGCTAACAGAATCTGGTAGTGATTCTTGGGTCGCTGAAAAACTTTTTGGTATTTTATTTGAAGATAAAATGTTAGACTCAAGTTCGTTAGCCGCTGCTTCTGGAACATCACAAAATCCAGTAAGCGCGCAAATTAACTCACAAGCAAGCAATAATCAAGGTTCTGAATCAGTTAGATCGATTAGAAATAACAATCCTGGAAATTTAAAGTATGCTAAGCAACGAGAAGCAACAGGTGTTGACTCAGGCGGTTTTGCTATTTTTCCAACACCCGAAGCTGGATTGCGCGCAATGGAGGCGCAAGTCAGACTTGATACTCAAAAAAGAAAAGAAACACTGTATAAATTTATAAGTGAGTATGCGCCTAAAAATGAAAACGATACTCTTAGATACGTTGATTTCGTGTCAAAACAAACAGGAATACAGCCATACGAACAAATTCCAGATTCAAAAATACCTGAAGTAATGGCAGCTATGATTATGATGGAAGGTGGAGATTCAGCAGTTAGTTACTTTGCTAATGCATCTAATGGCGGTGCGCTAAGAATGAGTAGTTCTGGTGCAACTTTGGCAGCATCATTACCAAATCAAGCAGTTGATAAATTGAGTGAAGATCAAGCAATACTAAAATACTTTATATCTTTAGGCGCAAACTCTGTAGCCCAAAGACCACTTATGAACGATACTTCATCAGTAGCGCAGGCAACGAATGAATCTGCTGTAGCAGAGGGTAAAGCGGATGCTGCATTGGCAGCAATTAAAGGAACTCTACAACAAGTTACACGAATTGCTCAAGACGTCAAAATCCTACAACAAAAAAACAATATGGACTCCGCATTTCCACAAGTTAGACCTGCATAAAAAAAGGGGGACCGAAGTCCCCCTGAAAACATCTACGGTTTTCTAATAGAAATTACTCAGCAGCCAACTTCTCGAAGAATGCCATGTCATCGTCTTCAACGGTGACATCTTCGGCAGTGACTTTCTTGGCAGGAGCAGAGCGAATGACGGGAGTCGAAACTTCCTCATCATCGATCTTGCGAGCAGCAGCAGCCGTTGAGCCACCAGCGCCAAGAACCTTATCCAACTTCGCCTTGAGTTCATCATAGGACTTGAAGTTATCAGGCTTCAAGAAATCCTTGAGTGAATGTGCAGACTTCCAGACTTGCTCAATCTTCACATCATCGCCATTGAACAACGCAGCAGGAGATTCAAACTCCGACTTGTCGTAGTTACGATAGCCTTCGACGTTACGAATCTTGACCTTGAAGTTTGCGCCCTTCCAGAAATCGAAAGGATTCATCGGCGTTTCGTCAGCAAACTGCGGCTCAAGTTGTTCCTTGATCTTGTCGAAAATCTTCTTTCCGAACTTGTAAAGGAAAACCTTGCCTTCATTCTGCGGACGCTTTGCGTCAGAGATAACAAGAACGTTTGCGATATAGGTCAACTTACGCTTCTGCTTACGAGCAATTTCCTTGTTGGCTTCAACGCCAGAATTCCAAAGAACTGTGTTGTACTCAGAAACAGGGTCAGTTTTGCCAAGAGTTGTGAGAGAATTCTCAATGTACCAACCACCTGGACCTTGGAATCCGTGAGACCAGATTTGAACCCAAGGAAGACCATCTTCACTGTCGACTGCTGGAGTGTCAAGGAAACGAATTACTGCGTATCCATTGCCAGCGGCATCAACTTCTGGTTGCCAGAAACGTTCATCAACGTTCTTGCCGCCACCATTACCTGCTGAAGATGCTTCAACTGCCTTCTTCAATTTATCAAGGGATGAACCCTTCTTAAGACTTGATAGACTCATTTGTATTCTCCGTATAGCGTTGTATTAATGTATATCGACTTGTCCACTTTCTTCATCACCATATCATTATATATTAAATCAGTTGGCAAGTAAAGTTTCCTTTGTCAAGGTTTTATACTTGTCAACGTTCACTGCAAGAAAGGCTCCATACTTGCGAATCTTTCTTGACACTTTGGGATAGATAATATCATCACTGATCTTCTTGTCCCAAATTCGAATAAAGTCGAAGATGTTATTAAGAATAACCATCGTCTCAATTGTCACATCTTTTTGAAGAAATGCAATTAACAATTTTGGGAACTGCCCATCTTCGACTTTAAATAAATCATTAAATGTTTCTTTTGTTGCAATCTTTTGCAGATCTTCTTGGTAGACCTTACTCATCGAATCCGTGGTTCGTTTCCAGTTCCGATAAGTTTCTTCAGCCTCTTCTTCAAGTAAACTTTTGGTCCAATTACCATCACTGTGTACAAAATTAGCAACCAGAAATGGAACCATTTCTTCGTCGCGATACTTGCGCGCAAGACGGTGAAATAAAAATTTGTCACGACGTTTTTGAAACGCATCTATTGAAACTCGTGTCTTGCCATCATAGTGAAAGAAGTTATAGTTCTCTGAAGTGAAATGCAATTTGATGGCTTGATAAACGCAATACAAATCGTAACCGTTCAAAGTGATCCTCGCTTCGCCTTTTCTCTCAGAGCAATCATCTTAGATAATGTTTCTTCATCAACGTTGTTATCTACAGGCTTTTCTTCTTTCGTTGCTCTTATTAATTCAGCAGCATCATTTGTTCCAGTTAAGATGGTAGGAATAATCAACCACCAAAGAGATGATTGACTTATGTAAATCATCAGTCCAGTAAAAGACCAAATGAATATGTTCCAAATTAACAACTGCCAAGTCATATTGGAAGTTTACCTTCCTTTGGTAAATATCTTAATTCCATTGCTTCACTTAAAATTATACTCTTAAGAGATTCATTAATCAACGTTGCTGCAATCTCAATCTCTAGATTATTTTTTTCGCAATAAGTGGTAATCGCATCCATATGATCAATTCTTTCGCTGATAGCCATTTCCATAATCATCATAGAAAAACGATTTTTTTCTTCGCGACTTGCCATATTAAATCTCATAAGCGTTCAAGGAATTATTCAACTGCTGAGTGACACGAACAAACGTTGCGCGTTTACTCAACTCTTTCAATTCACTTGCTCCAACATATGTACATGCAGAACGCAGACCACCAAGAATATCCTGTAGTGTTCTGCTCACCTCACCACGATATGGAATCTCAACAGTCTTGCCTTCGCTTGCGCGATATAGAGCAACACCGCCATTATGCGTATTCATTGCTGTTTCTGAACTCATACCATAGAATTGATTTGTGCTCATTGGAGAAGCACCGCCTTCTTTATGCCCAGCAAGCATACCACCAAGCATCACAAAATCGGCTCCCGCAGCAAATGCTTTCACAACGTCTCCAGGAACGGAACACCCTCCATCCGCTATAATATGACCCTTGAGACCATGAGCAGCATCTGCACATTCAATTACTGCACTCAACTGCGGGTAGCCGATGCCTGTCATTTTGCGTGTAGTGCAAACTGAACCAGGACCAATACCAACCTTCACGATGTCAACACCTGCTAAAATTAATTCTTCAGTCATCTCTGGTGTGACAACATTACCAGCCATCAAAACCACTGATGGATAACGATCACGAAATTTATGAATGAAATTTACAAAAGATTGCGTGTATCCGTTTGCAACATCAATACAGACACGCATCAACCGATTACCAACAACATTGTACACGTTATCAAACTTCTGTAGATCTTCGTCACTGATGCCCATTGAATAAATGGTACTGTCAAGTTTTTTTTGAAAATGATCAATTAATAGTGTATCTGGGTAATGTTTGGTAAGCGCAACCATACAATGGTGTTTGTTGAGTGTTTCATCCATCTGAAAGGTGCCAACACTATCCATATTTGCGGCAATGATTGGAATACCAAACCAAGAATTATAACTTCTAAAGGTAAACAATCTTTCAAGTTTCACTTTACTTCTTGAAGAAAGCGAGGAGCGTTTGGGTGTAATTAGAACATCTTTGTAGTCTAACTTTACGTCTTCAATGATTCTCATAAAACCTCAATGGTAGAAAATATGTTGCCCAATTTTCTTAATGACTTTCTTGCGCCCAGCCCAATCAGGCTCAACATATGTCGCATGAAAGTATTTCGCAGATCCAATTATACCATAATGGTGTTTAGAAATCAATATATTCTCAGCAATTTTGATTGACTCGCGCCAAGCAGAACTATTGCGATATACATGTTTCTTACCTTCACAAACCCAAGAGAATTGACAGGTTCCTTTCGTCTTTTGATGAACGACGCCACAAACTGTTCTTGGATATTGTTTACTTTTAACACGATTCATTGTCACTTCGGCAACAGCAATTTTACCAGCGCGAGGTTCACCACCTGCTTCGAAGTAAATGTTGCGAGCGAGACATTCGACTTCTCGCATAACTATTTGTTTCTTCTCATAAGAAAGATTTAAAAACTCAACTTTGTGATTGAGAGTTTCAAGTTCAGATTGTAGAAACCCATTCGCCATTTGTTGGGCTTCTAACTTGTTCTGCATACTATCTACCATACTAAATGGGATGTACAAAGTAAAGAAAAATAAAGCAAAAAGTCCACCCCATCTACAGAACAAATTATGATTGCGATCAAAATATTTTTCTACATTACAAAGCATATCTACTGCATTCATGTTAAGTCTCCATTATTGCAGTGGAAAGAAAAGGGTGGTGGTTCGCACCACCACCCCAGACCTTTCTGTTACCAAGCGGTCAACTCTGTTACTCTTATACCGCAATTAAGCAGCAAGAGGCATGTCGTAAACATCATCGTTTGCGTTTACTAGTTTTGCGCGAATTACGTTCGTCGCCTTTCGGGTTGCTGTCGGTTTATTACTTGCCCCGTCGAAGCCATTTCTTCCCCATAGATGGTGGAGAAGGTGGGAGTCGAACCCACGTCCGAAACACCTTTAGTCGTCAGTTTACAACCATTAATCAACTAGAAATTGTGGCTTTGTTTGTTCGTTTAATGACTTTTGTTGCTGTTCAACGTGAGCCTTGTATTGCTCATTAGTCATAGCATGAAGTCCTGTACAATAACCAGTTGGGCTGCGCCCACAGCCACATTTAATTTGATTCGCTTCAGACATATTATACTCCCAATTATGAAAAAAGGTAGTATTATTTAGCCATTTAGAACTTTGGCTACTGCGGTCATCACTGCAGCAATCCTACCAATATCACGAAGATTCTCAACAGTCATTCCCTCTTTCTTAAGAGTTTCATAGTGTGCTTTGACGCAGAAATGACATTTGCCAACGATTGAAGCAGCGAGAGAATATGCTTCGAAGTTATGTCGTGAGGTGCCGCCATGATTAATGATAGCATTCATACGCAATCCTGCTGGCAATCCTCTAAGCGCAGGATCATCTACCATCTCAACATATGGATACCAAACATTATTTTGCGCCATTACAGTAGCAGCAGTCAACGCAGCGTCGGCTTCCTTGCGGTCCTCGATCTCTGCGTCAATTGCTGTTGATAGTCTGCCATTGCCTGTTGCAAAGGCTGCAGCAAGCGCACATCCTTGTGCTACCAATGGATCAAGGGAACTGCGAAGGAGAACCGCATCAAGGTTCAACTTTGTGTCCTTTGCGTATTCTGGTAGACCTTCTTTAATTACGTTGACCCAGTTCATATTAGGCGTCCTTTGGAGTTTCCATACATTTGCTAAAGAGATATTCTTTTGCGCTGCGCATTTCTGCATTTGATAAAAATCCATCATTGTTTTTATCTGCGCGCTCAAAGAGTGACTTTGAAACTGTGCAATAACGATTGACATCTTCAAAAGAAACTTTGCCATCCTTGTCAAAGTCATATTGTGCTAAACGGTCAACTGCCAATGCTGGAGTTGCAACGAGTGCGAGTGCTAGAATAAATTTCTTCATTTTTGTTTCCTCAGTAAAGAATGTTTGTAAAAGTTATAACTAACCAAAAAATACCAAAACATATAAAGGGAACAAAAAACAACCCCCACTCCTTTATAAATTCAAGACAAAATTTCATTTTAGACTTCTCCATTTTTGGTTCCACAATGTGGGCAATACCATTCCTTTGGTTTCCAATCGTCATTTGTTCCAAAACTCCACCAGAGTTTACACTTTGAGCAAATGAAATGCCAAAGTATTTCTCTGAATGGAGGTTTGGAATCAGATGACATTAAGCAGCGTTGAGTGTTGCTTCACCGATCTGACGACCACATTGGCAAAGTTCACCAGTCTGAAGTGCATCAAGAACGCGAAGTGTTTCATCAGCATTGCGACCAACAGCAAGACTGTTAACAGTCACGTGCTGAATCACATTCTCAGGATCAACAATAAAGGTTGCGCGAAGAGCAGCACCTGCTGGCTTGTAGAACACACCAAGTTGCTCAACTAGGCTAGTGCCTTGATCATACCAATCATCGCCGAGATTGCGATGCGTATCAGCGAAGAACCAAGAGGTGGTTGCCTTGAGACCTTCATGAGCATTCTTCCATGCCAACTTGACAAATTCATTGTCTGTTGAACCAATCAGAAGAACAGCATCGCGGTCAGCGAAGTCCTTGTTCAACTTGTCATATGCAACAATCTCAGTTGGGCAAACGAATGTGAAGTCCTTTGGATAAAACACAATGACCTTCCACTTGCCTTCAAAAGAAAGATCTGTAATCTTCTCGAATGCACCATTTGGATCAAGCGCACCTGGCTTGACGCCAGTGACTTCAAATCTACTCAATTTTTGACCGACTGTCTTCATAAGTAACTCCTGTATAACCAAAACCTATACGAAACCTATACGCAAAGTATATATGCAAAATAATGGGAAAAATTATACGAAAAGCGATAAAATAATCTAATCGTAATGATTGATAGAGACTATTAGGCGACGATGCCGTGCTCTTCTCGGAGAATTTTCTTGTATGGCTTACCCTCTTCAATGAGGAGGCATACAAGTTTAAGGCGATCGGCTAATTCAACCTTTTGTTCTTTTTCAAGAACAACAACAATTTCGCGAAGTTCATCAATACTAATTGGTAAATCCATTGTATTTCCTCACATTAAGAATCGACATAGTCTAGTATACTAGCAAGTCAAGGATTAGTCAACCTTCTGCCAATATGCATCGATATACTTTTGCAATTCTTGGCGGTGATAGGCGAGTTCTTCACTCTTTACAATCATAGTCTGGCAAAAGTTGGCGGTGTCTACACCAATTAGAATAACAACCTGATCAATGTTGCTGCCAGTCATTTCATTAAACATGTGTGCATAGGCAGAACCCTGCATAAAGTATCCGCCGATGTTTTCCTTTTTCTTGAGACGAACAGAAGTCTTAAAGTCGATCACTGACAACACACCCTTGTATTCAGCAATACAGTCTACGGTCCCAGCAAGTTTAAGTTCATGTGAAAACAGTTTATCTTCAAGACAATGAATGTTGTCTACCTTACCATCCAACTCTTGCTTCATACGCACAAAGAGAGACTTGACGTTGGGCAACATTTCGTAACCCGATATATCCTCATTGTTCAGATAAGCCTCAAGGACCTTATGGACGCTTGTGCCGCGAGTCGTAGCCTTACGTGAGATTTCGTTAGCCTTCTCATCGCCGACTCTCTTGCGCCATTCAAGAATTGCTTCTTTGCCGTGGTCAGCAATCACCGTAGTAACTGAGGGATATCGTTGCCCATTCGGCGCGACATACATTCTAGAACCCAACACGTTTTCTTGAAGAAGTTGGGGAAACTCATGACGAATATGATTAAACACTGTGTTCTTTTTCGTATTTCTCAACAGCGATCAAGAAGTCCTTGACCAAACTTGAGCGAACGATATCCTCGGTTGTAAATTCAATATTAGTAAACGATGGCATCATCTTAGCAATCTCGTGAAACTTCTTCATACCAGACTTGTCTTTGTTATTGCGATACAAGTCAGTCTGTTTGTAGTCGCCGCAAAAGATAATCTTAGAACGATAACCAACTCGAGTCATTATAGTTGATAACTCTTCCCAAGTCAAGTTCTGACATTCATCTACAAGAATAACTGCATCATCGAAAGACATACCGCGAATGAAACTTGTAGAAATAAACTCAATACGATTGCATTCTTTTAGAGCATCATAGGCATCGCGGCGACCGAATAGCGTATGGCAAATTTGCATATACGGTTGTTCGTAAAGGCTCATCTTTTCTTCTACAGATCCTGGTGTGAATCCAAGATCTCTAGATTGAACAGCAGAGCGAACGATAACTACACGATGAAATGATGAAGATCTATCGAGAACTTCTTCGAGTGCTTTGTACAGCGCAATAAATGTTTTTCCTGTACCAGCAGAACCACACAACATAGTAAAGTAATCACCACGTTTGTATGCATCAAAAAAACTGGCTTGGTTTGCAGTTAGCGGATCGAACTTCTTCAACTCTGCTGCTTTGATTCGCGCAGGTTTCTTTTCTATTTGTTCACTGAGTAGAATTTCAGTATTGCTATTCTTTTTCTTTGACACAAATTATCCTTATTGTTGAAATACTTTATGTTTCTTTAACACTTGGTCAGTCTTTACACGCTTGGTGTTTTTTCTTAACACTTTATCAGCCAGTGGGCTACGTGGATTCTGCTCAGCAATTTTATGCATCACTTCTTTCCAGGTGTTGTCGGTTTTCTTCCCTGCCATATCACCAGTGCCACTGTAACTGAACAGTGGAGCATCTCCAATGTATCGCTCAAGATGAGGATTCTTCTCTTTGAATTCATCATACAAAGAGACTGACATTGTATGCTCTTCAAGTTTTTTTGTTTTCTTATTGATAAATTCGTATGTTGGCATAATCAATACTTCCTAAAATAACCATGGTTTGCCATGTAGGCAACAAACTTCACACTAGGATATTCTTTCTTCAGCGACAAGAATACTTCTAGATTTCTGACATCATCATCAAACAGTGACACTGATTTAAAGCGACCAGTATCCAGATACTGTTTGATATGAATTCGTTTCGCTTCAGCAGCAGGTAAACCTAAGTTTCCTGCGCGATGAACATGTACATGCTTCATGTTCAATCCATACCTTTCGAATGTATTTAGGAAAGTATGTGGGTCATCGAAATCAGAACGAGCAGTTAAAACAATAACTTTACTATTTGGTAAGTTGGCGTAGGCTTTAAGTGTTTTGGCTGCTTTATCAATTGCTCTTTGAATAGGGACTGATGTTTTGTTAAATAGTTTAGCATCTTTAAACTCAGAGAAATCGTACGACTCACCCTTCTTGAGTTTGTAAGTATTATATTCTTTATTCGATAAAGATCTGACGCGATTACCACCTTTCATTACATGAACTTGTGCCTTGGTCTGGAACAGAGTCTCATCAATGTCCCAAACAGAAAGGTTGCCGCGATTTTCTGGTTTGAATGCTGAAAACTTTTGCATTCATTTATTTAGTTGTCCACCACTCAGGCTGTCCACGAACTTTCCATGTAGCAAATTTTCGCTTATAGACTCGGTAATAGTTCCGATAAGCCTCAACGGAATCGTTTATAATCTTCACATCGTCAGGCATGGCTTGGGGTGGCTCGGTAAAGATTCCCGTTCTGGGGATGTTATTGGGGGCGAAACTCAGAGACTGTATAACAAGGGAAGTCTTGTGCTGTTTGTCTTGATCGCCACCATAACGGAAACGGTACTCTTGGCATAACTCTGAGGCAAGATTCCACAGCCACTGGTAATGGCTGAGTTCTTGACGCGCCCAGATCGCCGAGGGATGGTTTATGTGACTCGCCTTATACAGTATCGGCTCACGGTGATCTTCCAACTTCCAGCGTTTCATCTTACGACCGTTCGCGTTGGGTTGAATGTATGTTGTACCGTCAAGCATACGATGTGCTGTTGACAACAATTGAGCATACTCAATGATCATCTTTACGACATGTTTGTCGCAATGATATTGTGCAGCAAGTTTAGCATCACGATCTAGGTAGAAGATATTCACTTTGCACCTCAAACGTTCTATCCTTCTCATTCCAATGCTCTTCAACAGCATGCTTCGCAAACTCTAGCGTTACATACTGACCGAGCACCAGTTCTTCGGTTGATGATAGCGGAATTTTGGCACCCCATATAGAAGTATACGCCATATTGTACACTTGACCAACTATCAAGCCATCGCGCACTTGATAGAAATATTGCACACCCTTATCTACATCACGCCAATCGCGTCTCATTTAGCCAAATCCTTAATAGTATGGACTTGATATTTACCAGCCCAAGTCTTAGTTTTGGTAGTCAATTCATCATCTGTGGATGAGAAATAAAAATGCAATCCTGTGGCGCACATTGCTTTCTTCCAGACATTATACGGAAGAAGAAACATTAAAAACTTGTGTGTATCAGTTTTATCATGGTGGAATGTAATGAACACACGAAGTGGTCCACGCTTTGTCCTCAATGCAGCGGCAGGCAATGTTGCGTAATTGCGATATACAATTCTCCCATTACAATTCTGTACACTATGTTTCTTTAAACGCGCAGTCAAATATTTCGCGTCTGAGCCATCAGTGAAATCTTCACCAACCTTGTTAGAATGTTGTAGACTACCATTATCTAACAGAATTCGTTCTAACAGATTGGACATAGAAATAATTCCTTCAGCCGCCATCTTTCTAACAGCGACAGCAGAAATACTTGTTTTCTTTTTATGTTTCCAAAGAAACTCAGCAGCCAAAGAATCGCAAATAGAAAGTTCTTGAGTATGATTTGTAGCCATGATAATTTTATCCAAGTAAAAGAATCTGGGGGACTTTCGCCCCCCAGATTTATCATCATCTTACTCAGCGTAAGATTCAGAAAGACCCAACTCAGCCTTCAGCGAGGCAAGTTCGGCGTCGCTATCAATCTCTTCAACATCAAGGGTAGGAACATCGCTGTCAGCAACAGCCGACTTACGAGAAACCGTAGCCTTCGTGCGAGAAACAGCAACCTTAGTAGCCTTCGGCTTCGCAGCCTTGGCAACCTTCGCGACCTTCGTCGGGATCTTGACCTTATCAGCATTCAACAACTGATACGTCAAAACCTTACGACCATCACGAACTGTCTCAATCTCAGCACCAAAATCATTTCGGAGAGCCGAGATCAAACACATGATAGAACCCTGCTTCACGTCGAGAGTCTTGAGCATATTCTCAACCGCAACAGGCTTACCATCAGCCATCATCGTAAACAACACTTCAACTTTCTTCATAACAATACCTCAATAGAATTAACAACGGACAATAACAATTATACTACCAACAATCGCAAAAGTAAAGTACCAAGAATTAGGCGATTCGAGTCACAACTGCGCCATTGTGAGCAGTCTTGACAGAAATCTTGACTTTGTGACCAACCCTCAGCCAATGTTGATGCCCTCGAATCCGAGAAACAAATTTGCGAACAGAAAGATTCTTCTCAGTTCGGAACAATTGAGTTTCTCCAACAGGAATGCTAATCAATCGTGAGACCATCGTGCGCTTTCGCGAACCACTCAATCCACTCTTTGTCGGAGTAGCGTGAGTCTGTACTCGAGGAAATTTCCCAAGACCAAGTTCTTCTCGCAACTCTTCAATCTCATTTCGTTCGGCGTTAAACACATCATCCAAACGACGACTAATTTCTTCGCGCAAAATCTTTTCAATCAAATCATTCATAACAAAGTAACCTCTATCAATTAAGAATTAACACAATCAAGTTGAGCCTGTTCTCGCACAAGCCACTCGCGCAAACGAGTCCATCGTGCTTTCTTGCCATCGGTCAGAACCTTGCGAGACAGCACGCTATCAACACGGACGATCGCATCAGCATGCTTCACCATACCAGTTGAAACCAGAGTCTTAATATCGCTGACGCTCGCCAGCGTAAGATTAACAGTATTCATTAGACCTCCACCAGACCAAGAGTTTTATTCAATTCAGCAATTTGCTCAGGAGAATAGACTACCGCATCGCTTGCCTTACGATAGTTCTTTCGCGTTTGCTTCGGCGACATCGCCTTCAGACGCATCGCCTCGAGCCGAGCCTCCATCTTCGCGATCTTCTCTAGACGCTTCTGCTCGCGTAGCATCTGTCGCGTAGACTTCTGATACGCACGCTCTGCCGCAGCGTCAAGTCGCAGATTCGCAACCTTCATGCGGAGTTCCTTTACACGCTCGATGGCTTCACCGAGTTCATATCGCGCACTATCCAGCGCGACTTGGAGTTGAGTTTTCGTCTTCATACAATTATTATCCTATAATTCGATAAAATTAGCAATAGTAAAATATCGTTAGAAATCAATAACTTACGCTGCAGCCTTGACTTTAAGGGCAGCGAGTTTGGCTTCCATCTTCTCGATTCGAGCATGCATAGCAATGGCTTGTTTCCGAGCACGCAGAGCACGATTGTCTTGCATCACGATGCGCTTCAACTTGCGCTCCTCTGCGAGGACTTCCTGGTGCATCTTAATGTTAAGACGCGCCTGATTCATCGCACGGCGAATCTTAAACAAATCCTCGCGCAGACCCTTTATGACGTCACGCTCGACCTGAATCATCTCACGACGCTGCTTTAATGTTAAACCTGACATATTTTATTCCTTCCTACTTCGGGGGGACCAATTTCCCATCCCATACAATCATTATACTATTGGGACCAAGACTTGTAAATAGGAAAAAAACTAATGGAATCAATGACTTACCCGATCGGGAAAAAATCTAGTAAAATCAATAACTTACGCACATATTATCCCGAACGGGAATGGCTGGAAAAAGCCTAATAGAATCAATAACTTGCGTGTGGGCTGTGGAGTCCTGTGGAGTCCTTGGAGCGGCGACTCGAAAACAGGGGGCATAGCCTACCCTGTAGCACAGAGAGCCAATAGAAGATCTGGTAGCGGAGCCAGGAGTTGCACCTGGAATTGAGGATTATGAGTCCTCTGTGATGCTGTTTCACTACCCCGCAACAGGTTGTTTCTTTTCTTTCTTCTTTCCGAAGATGCGCTCCCAGTTATCATCAAACTGTTTGCGCGGAACACTCAATGGTCTTGGCTTGCTTCCTTTACCTGCCATTTTCTTTCAGCCACTCTTCTTCACCATAAAATGTTGGTGAGTTTTCTAATTGCTTTTGTGTCTCCCATAGAATCTTATATAGTTGTTGCTTTGCGCCAAACTGAAAGAATCCATCCATGTATTTGTCGCGCATGTCAAAACCCAAGTCGCGAATTCGGTCAATGGTACTCATATCAATTTCTCCATACTCTAGAATGTTTTGGGATACTTGCTTTTAGATATTCCATTTGATCAGCCAACACCTTACGATTCTTTAACAAGATTCTTTCATGGACTGTTGGTGCATAGGGAACATAGAGGAGATGCATCTTTGCTTCTTCTGGCGTCTTCCAACCTTTACGATGATTACAGGGACGGCAAGCAGTGACACAATTTGTCCACTGGTTGCTACCTCCACGCGATTTTGGTAGAACATGATCAATAGTTAATTGACTTGAACTAAACTCATTACCGCAATATGCACACATATGTTGATCACGAGAATATAAAGTCATGCGATCTGCGAATTTAGTTTGCTGATTATAAAACTTATCGCCAAGTAATGGTCCACTGACACCAATGATGCATGAAATGTCTATTCGTGATTGTTCGCCTCGGTAATTATGACCACCGAACATGGTTTTTACTTTTTCGCCAAGTTCCCAGATAACTTTGTCTTTTGCATAGTAACATGCTGCAACTTCAAAGTTACACCAGTCTTTTGGCATACCACCTTTATCTACAACCAACACAAGAGACACAGCATCCTCCTTTAAGATATTTATGGTGCGGCTAGTCAGACTCGAACTGACACGTCTTTCGACACGAGCTTCTAAGACTCGCATGGCTACCAATTACATCACAGCCGCATTTTTAAATTTTGGCGGAAGCGGAAGGATTCGAACCTTCGAGTCCCGTAAAGGACTTTCAGTTTTCAAGACTGACGTATTCAACCACTCTACCACGCTTCCTAATTGTTAAACTTATTGTATTCCTTTCGTATGAAAATGTCAAGGGCTTCCACAATCTTAGCAATTCTAAGAGTCTGATTGTTACCAGCAAACTCCATTGTCTCTGCCTTGTATGTATGTAGCATCATCTCAAGATCATAACCTGAGATTTCTTTTGCTCTGACTTTTGCTAGCAAGTTTCGATATGCTTGTGCTTGTGGATAGACTCTTGGATCATAAGAGATTCCACTTGGACTTGCCCCCCTGTTTTCAAGTGCATCGCAGAGCACTTCAACATGGGGTTGCAAATCTTCAAATCTAAGTTTCTTTTGTTCTGCCATAAATTGGTGCACGGAGTAGGACTCGAACCTACATAATTCACCGTGTAAAGGTGACGCTTAACCTCTCAGACCATCCGTGCATAAACTCCTATATCTTACAGGGTAATCAGTACAAATACCAAAACAATGCATCACATCATCATTGTTTATTTCAGGCATAACTGCTATACTATTTTTAATTGGCTGCTTTCCAGGATATGCCCAAATACATCCAAGACTAGTCAATGTTACAGTATCTGTTTCATGCCAAAAATAATGAAAGTAATCATTAGAACATGAATGCATATACAACAAAGAATCTATATGCTTACAGTGTATAAACAATCTATCTTTATTCATTAACAACCAATCTTTAGTAATTTTATAAACAGGTTTATCATGACCTAAAAAAAGATTGTTATTTTTACACCACAGATCAACTTCTACATCAAATCCAAGACTCATCGCAACTTCAATGTAATCTAATGAGTTTTCTAACTCTTTATTCGGACCAAAGATATTTCCTCGGTGAGAAATGATTTTCATGACAATACCTTAGATCTCAAGAAAGCAAACACACTATCTTCTACTTGTTGACGTGTTACTTTATTCTTATCCACTATATCTTGAATTTCATTTGGTGCTAGAGTATGAGAACCTGTCTTATCGAACATAGTATATGTGTACGTTGTGCTGCCATCTTTATTCAACACAGTTTTATATTTTTCACCATTACCAGTAAGTTCAAAAAACATGTTATCATGAGACGCATGTTTACCTTCTATTAAAAAATTAATATTATCTAAACCGATAAGTTGATTCAAGTATTTGTATACAGGATGTAGATCTGGATTTCTCCTACCCATATATGGATTGACATGAAATTCATTGATGGCGTTAATCAACGGGACTAAAAATTTCTTAGGGAATATGAATAAGTTGTCATCAACATATTCATGGTTGTCCCACCAGTCGCCAATTTGTCTAAAGGTAAAATTAAACTTGTCATAGTTTATAGGATAAGAAGTGAGTGTTTGTAAAAACCCAATATCAAACCTAGTAGCAACAATAAAATCTACATCTTCTGATAACAACTGCATTAAACTTTGCATATAAGTTATTCGTTGATGACTTCCTTGATATCGAAGCAACAGCACTTTTTTCGGATTGTAGAAATTGATCATGTCCAGAAGTTGATCGTGGACATAAGTTGTCATATAAACATTTACATCATGACCCAGAGAAATAAATGGTTCTATGATATTTTGTTTGATGGATTGCTTAGCCAAATTCCAATCTGTGTTTACAACACGTGTTTCGGTTCTCATACCATAAGAAACACCAGTTAATAATATTGCTATTTTGCTCATTTTATTCTCTAGTGAAATGAACGTCGCCTTCTCTGTCTCCACTCATTTTTTCTGGAACAACATCCACCTTAAATCCGTGATTTTGTAACCAAGGCACTATTGAAGTGTGAGTGTTATCAACATCAGAATATAAACTAAAACTAAGAGCACACTCACACCTACCAGATTTAACTAATGAAATTTTATCTCCAAGACTCTGTAGGACTCTAAAATCATTTCCTTGAGTATCAATCCACAAATATTCTATTTCTTGTACCCCATAAATTTCCATAAAGGTATCTAATCTAATAGTAGGAACTCTGTACCTGTTTGTAAAATGAAAATCTGGACGATTCCACTTTTCTATAATGTCAGGATTAAATTGATAAAATGAAGAGCAACCCCAATCTTCAGTCCCAGCAATATTAAACCACTTCCATCCATTTTCTATGTCTATTGCCATAGGCATTGGAAAATAATTTGGAAAATGTTTAAATTGATCGTTCATATACACCATTAATTCTAATGTTGGCTCAAAGGCGAATACTCGATTCTCAGCAACAGATAGAAAATTTCTAGTGTCTACTCCACGATTTGCTCCAACTTCAATAATTGTTTTCATACGTTTTCCTATAGTTCTGTAGGTAGTAATTTAGATCTTCTGGTGTTCCCAAACCCCACATGCCTTCGGCTTCCTTGATGCGAACACGCTTACCATCGCCGATGGCTTCATTAAAAACTGGACATACATAAAATTCATTGTTAACACGAATGTTCTTTTCAATCATTTGCTCAGCATACTTGACGTAATCCGAACCTTTTTTCCAGAAGTAAATTCCAACAGTAGCATTATCACTGATTGGTTTCTTCTCAGCAACCTCAGCAACAAAACCATCATCACCAACTTTAGCATACGACCACTTCGGGTGCGTTGCCTTGAAGGTAATAATACCACCATCAACGCCTTCAGCATTGAAGGCATAGAGACATTCGTTACTGTTCCACTCAACGAACTGATCGCTGTTAGCGATAACTAACTGTTCATCATTGTTGATATATTCCTTAGCAAGGAGCGTCGTACAAGCAGCACCTTCCGTGACACCATCGACTTGTACAATTTTACAGCCAGGAGCGATAAGATTTAACAGCACTTGAAGATTGTATTTTTCGTAGTGTTCTTTTTGTACAATAAAGATATATTGTGCTTCAATGTTAAGATTATCAACAACGACCTGAATCATTGGCTTCCCGCGAACTTCAATGAGCGGTTTTGGGAAAGTATATCCAGCCTGAGCAAAGCGTGAACCTGCACCAGCCATTGGAACCAATACATTCATCTTACTAGACTTCCATGGAATAGAGACATCTTTATATTCTTCAAGTGTATTGATAATACGATCAATTGTTGAGTGATTCAAATCACTACGATTCTCAACAGGAACTAACTTGGCTCCACTATCTAGTGCTCCTTGACGACCAATGTGGCTGTCTTCAACAACGACAGTATTGCGCGGCAACGCATTACAAGCAGTCATCGCTTGCCAATACATTTCTGGATATGGCTTCGTGCGCTTTACATCCTCGTTGCTCACATAGTAATCAATGTATTCGAGGATACCAAGTTTAAGGAGAACAAGTTTAACAGTATTGCGAATACTATTACTCGCAACAGCAATTGAATAATTGCGTTGTTTAAGTTCAACAAAATATCGAACTAATTCATGGTCAACCTGTAATTTGCGAAAAATATCAAAGGTTGCCTTCTGCTTATCTTCCCAGACTTGATTATGTTTATTAACAGGAAGGTTCTTACGCTGTGTGAGCATGTTGAGTTTTTTGGTCGTTGATAAACCATCATATAAACTCAAATGCTCTTCTAAACTGATTACGAATTCGGGTCCAACTTTTTCTAGCGCAAGATTTAATGCTGTATAATGTATTTCGCGACTGTCTAATAAAACGCCATCTAAGTCAAAAATAACTAATTTGTTCATAATTTTCTCACATCAATTTATATTATCTATATATTTGATGGACTCCATTTATCTATGGGGCATTTAGCAGTTTTCCATTGAGTTTTTAAATGAATGATACAACCACATTTTGAACAAACACCAAGTTTGTTGTGATCGCATAACTCGCAAATAGTTATTCTTTGTTTTTTTGTTTCTTCGCTGGCTATTTTATCATTAAACATTGTAGGTCCCTTTAGTTGGCGCGATCGGAGGGATTCGAACCCCCAACCTAGAGATTAGAAATCTCTTGCACTATCCGATTGTGCTACGACCGCAAATAGTGGAGCGGGATATCAGAATCGAACTGATGACGAAAGTTTGGAAAACTTTAGTTTTACCATTAAACTAATCCCGCATTCTGGTGCGACTGGTCGGACTTGAACCGACATGGCTAACGCCGACAGATTTTAAGTCTGTTGTGTATACCGATTCCACCACAGTCGCGAAAATGGTCGGACAGAGAGGATTCGAACCTCCGACCCTCTGCTCCCAAAGCAGATGCACTACCAGGCTGTGCTACTGTCCGATTGTTATATCTTACTATATCTATTCATAAAAATCAACTGGTGCGCCCACTAGGACTTGAACCTAGAATCAACAAATTATGAGTTTGCTGCATTAACCAATTATGCTATAGGCGCAAATTTGGTGCTCCTGCTTGGACTTGAACCAAGACTAACCTCTAATCTGGAGTTCGGGATTATAAGTCCCGTCGTGCTACATTACACTACAGGAGCATTTGGAGTTGCGGACTGGACTCGCACCAGCATAAAAGAGTTTTGCAGACTCTTGCATAACTTTTCTGCCACCGCAACATGGTAGCAACGGTTGGACTCGAACCAACGATAAATTCCGTATGAAGGAAGTGCATTAGCCACTATGCTACGTTGCCAAAATGGTGGACAGGGCTAGATTCGAACTAGCGTAACCCATGGGGTGATTGATTTACAGTCAATTGGATTTAACCACTCTCCCACCTGTCCAAATAAATGCTGAGGGACAGGGATTCGAACCCCGATGACAACTTCCAAAGAGT